>Ga0182004_10002260_pt1 | contig 14860 bp, 11 predicted proteins | sample Sormic07211540_1_FD_120479 | JGI IMG/M metagenome (GOLD analysis project Ga0182004, IMG submission 120479) | Endophyte microbial communities from Sorghum bicolor roots, Mead, Nebraska, USA - 072115-40_1 MetaG | ecosystem: Host-associated > Plants > Roots > Unclassified | place: USA: Nebraska...
ACCGACAAGATCTTCGCCAAGTGCTCTTCGCCGAGTGCGGCACTTGGCGAAGCCTTCGCCAAGTGTAAAGTGGCCTTCGCCAAGTGCCCCAGGCACTTGGCGAAGTCCTGTTTTCCTGTAGTGTAATCAAAATGCTAACGTGAGATATTGTATAGTGGAACAAATACCTCAGTAGACTGATGCAGTGCTTCAAGTATCGCTACGCGATGGATTTCATGGGGCTGATCTGTAGGCTGCAAAGTGTATGTTGATGTTGGAATCCTAACAAGTACTACTAGGCCTACATAAGAGTGATTACTGAAATTGACCTCTTTCTCATAAAAATTTATGAGGTACTGACGGTTAAAATGTGTCATCAGTAAACCTACAATATAAAGAACGAAAATCTGTCAGTTACAAATTTCAGCAAACTATCTTGCTTTGCAACTAACTAAAGAGTATTGTTAGGTGATATTTTTGCTAAGTAACTACATAAGTATCTTAATCTATAAATATCCAACTACATAAAGCTATTAGCTAACTACAACAATTAAATGTCTAAGTCTTTAAATCAAGAACTAACACTCCATTAAATTAACTATTCAAAACAAGCAAAACAAACATCTAACTAATCTTACTTTCACTACTGAGACGAACAATGCCGCTTCAGAGGACAGCGCTGCAGTAGGCTGGCCAAGGCCGGAATGAGAGCCGGGCCGGCCGAGGCGGGGCAGCCAAGGCAGGGCCGGGGCAAGGCCGGGCAGGCGGCCGCGGAGCGAAGGCCGGTCGAGGCGGGGCAGCATGCGCGCCAAGCACGAGAGAAGGCCGACATGCGGGAGGAAGAAGAGTGAGGAAGAATGAGGAAGAAGAAAGGGAGGGCCTAGTTTTATTTGCATGCTTGACGCCGTGCATGGTGGCGTCAATCATGACGCCATGATCGGAGGCGCCATGCATGACACCGTGATGTGTGGCACCAACGCCGCATCCACGTCGCCGCCACGTTTGCGACCATTGACGCCACCAGTGATGGCTACAAGGTGTACACCATTGACGACGTGTGAATGGCCCCAAGGCTAGGGTCCATGTTTGGAATTTAAACCATATAAAGGGCATATTTGTGAGAATCTTTCAAAAAATGGGCTAAAAAACAAAAATGACAGCACTGCCGTCGATGACCCGGGGCCGGAGATGGCAACAAGCCTGGGCACGGAAGAAGCCCGAATAGCCATAGATGCAACCCCTACCTACACATTGAATCGAGAAACATCAGCCGGACCGAGCCAAGCAAAACAAAGCATCCCTAGAGAAGGGCCACGACGGGAAACAAAACTCTAATATGGTCTCCAACAGGTGATCCATAAGGCATATAAACCCAAAATGGGTACCAGGAGAACCAAAATCGACCTCTAACAGAGTACCTATATAGGAGACCCATTTTAGATGATAGGAGAGGCACAACCCAAATATGAGCATTCTCTCTTGGAAACCCATTTTGCAGAGAGGGTTCTCTTTTGGGTCCTGTTGCTGGACAAACAAAAATGGGTATTGAACCCTTTGTCTATAACGCTACCCAAACATCGAATGGGTCTTCTATTTTGATTGTCATTGTTGGAGATAGTCTTTCGCTGAAGGGGGGCGAGGAGGATGAGGAGGTGGACGTGGATGGGCCCCGTGCCCATGCCATAGCTACAACCGCCGTACTGATGAAATCTTGTGAAGAAATTTACTATAACAGTATCTCTTGGTCCAAATGAGGTTTGCACTTGATGAGTACCTGAGAAATAATCAGTTCAGCGGTAGTGTGTTGTTGCTGTGCCAAAACTGAACTAGCAACCTGCAATATTCAGAAGAGATTTTTTGTTCACCCTTTGTATTGAGCCCAACCAATATATTTCAGGGAAGTTTACTTAGCACAACATCCAAATCAGGTAGCTTATAGTATATGGAGTAATTGTTAGAGTAATAGGAATAGAACCACCCAATTGGGGTGCTAGTCCTATGTACTCTGTATATTCAACCCATAAGGCCCAATGCAACAACAACCAATATTCCCCTTGCTAAAAATATTTCCCCCCAATTCTACCTATGAGCTCACCTAGGTTTAGATCCTAACCCAAGCCAATGCCACTTCTGCAACGTGCACCCTCGAGGAGGGACTGACCTCCTGCCAGGTGTAGTGCCCCTGTTTAGGCGACCGATCATATTGACTTGGCTGCCATCGTTGTCATTACACAACAAAACAAGATCTCGGCTTCATCATCACCAGGCCGCAGCCCCCTTGTCATTGGGCTATCACCATCAACACCTTCCTAATCTACGTCGCATGGAGCCAGATGGATCTTGCCCCGTCCCATGTTGCCGTGGTGGCGGCAAGGCCCGACCACACACCCTGATCCTATGCTACCATGGAGGTAGCCAAATCTGGCGTGTCGCTGCTATCGAGCAGATCAGCCCATCTCTACCACATCGATCCATGTCCATGCCTTCGACCCTATGCGTCTATGACATGTTGTGCGCCTGGCGCCACCCAATCAGGTTGCATCATCGCTGTTGTGCCGCCTCGCTGGGTACACCCGATCCCCTGCTACTGCATCTTTTTTATTTGCCCGGTCATTGATTGGGATTGAGTCACCCACTGTCTATCGACCTCGTGCGTATTACTTCGGCATCAACATCGCCCCATCAATTGGGCCATTGATTTTGTCATTGCCATGTTCATTGATTCTTACATGCATCTTCTCTGAGCAACAGGGTTGTTGGTTGCTGCATGTCATCTCATCAGGTGAAACACCACCACCCATGTGTCCACTTCATCGTTGCAACTACATCGTCGTCCTTGCGTCATCATCTAGTTTGTAGCTTGCGCACCTATCTACCGACAATCTACTACCTTGGGCATACCTCTAGGTAGACTGCCGATCATATTTTGTCGATAGTGGCACCCTAGGTAGGAGGTGTGCATATAGCTTCCTAGGCGAACCAGATGGCCATTATCCCTGACTTCGTGGCCGTGGAGAATGGCCTCATGTTCACCATTGACCAGATCACCTGGACCACCGGCTTCGACAGCTTCACCGCCACGACCATGGAGGAGGTGCAGATCTAATCTGCGTCGATCACTTCTTCACTGGCATTGGCTACGGCTTCAACCACGCTGGCTACGGCTTCAACCACTCCAGCAACATCTCCGACCACGCCGACAACGCGTCGTCTGCTTTCCTGCTACAAAGGGAGGTAGATCGACAACACTGACTTGCTTAGGGCTATTGACCAAGTTGTTTAGCCTACTTGCTCTAACCACCTGCCATGTCGCAATAATGATCGCAACGAAGAACGGTGCTATGACAACCGCGACCACCGTCATGACAACACGTCAAAAAGCTCGAGGTCCAGACAATTTTGTCACCACTGATCAGATTCTCCGTCCAAAAATAAGTGCACTTCTAGTATTTTATTTATTTTTAGCATAATATTTTTTATAATGTCTTTGATATGATTATCCTTTAAACAACTTTTTAGTTAGCCGACTAGTTTTTTCTCCTACATGAGTTTTTTAGAGTCGGCATTGTCTCCGACTCCTCCCCACACGTTCACGAGATCTGTCCTATGCGTTCCGCGTGGTCGGCAGTAGCTCTCTGGCGAGGCTGACATTCCTACGTGTGCCTAGGCTCCACGCCTCATGCTCCAGATTGTTGGTCAGACTAGAGCTGGTGCAAGCTCTAGGATGAATTAACTACTCGTGCTAACTTTAATATAACACCAAAGCTACAATCTTCTACCAGTACTGAATTTTTTTCTATAGAGTTTATTTGTACATCATATACTACCTATTCTCTATATTTATTTTTCAGGAGCTTAGTTCAGTCAACGAGCTATGCTCGGAGACTCGTTGACTATTCCCTACAGTGTGCTCGGGGACTCGTTGACTATTCCCTACACTGTGCTCGAGGACTGCTCTGACTACCGAGTGTGTTTACGTTCCCAACCACGCTCAGGGACTCATTGACCATTTCCTATGTTGTACTCGGGGACTGCCTGACCACCGACCATGTTTATATTCCTAACCACGCTCGAGGACTCGTCGATCACTCCCAATGCTATGCTCGGGGATTGCTCTGATCACACAGGTTGGGAACTGCTCTTCTCGGTTACATATAAATTAGACTCATATACAACTAAGGGGCCATTTAATTTTTTATACCTTGCTACAAGGCTCATAATTTGCCTTCCAGCAAGCTTAGGGACTGCATCGGTATGATGCATCGGGCGATGCATCTCAGTATCATAATTTCTACATGGACTTTTCTTTTTAGAACCTGGCACCACGTGCCTACGTCACCTACTAACAGGCTCGGGGACTAAGTGGGCACACTTCACCTTACGGTGAATATGATTGCTTTTTCAAACTCTACACTTTTCAGAAAAGTAAAGTGGGCACACTTTATTAGGAAAGAAATCTTTTTTCTCAAGAGCACAATGCATTATTTGGACAACCTTTTTCTTCGGTGTCAATGTTGGTCGACTGTCTTCTAAGCTGGCTGAAATACTATCACAACTACTCGGGCAACTTTCCTGTTGGTCGAAGATATCAAGCCTCACTAGTCGAAGAAGCTCAAGATGGCGTGTCGCATCACAATACATGGAGCTCGGGGACTTACTGTGGGGGTATAAACCACCTATACCCTCATGGCCCGACATGGGCCGTATCATCAGAGGTGGCTGTTGACGGTAGATAAGTACTCTTTTTAACCATCAACATAGCATGAGAAAGGATTAAAATCAGAATACTATCTAGCTATAGGGGTTATCACTAACATAATTCCACAAGTTTTGGTGATTGTCTATTTCTGTAGGGGTTATCAGAATAAGAACAAAAGGAGGTCCACATGTCAAATTTACATAGAGAGAATACGTGAAACGTCAACTCAGGAATACTCTGGAAGGCTCGGGAAGACACCACCTAAAAGGTGGGGCCCACCTGCCATAGGGCAGGGGCGAGCGCCCCACCCTGTCAGGGGTGGCCACCTAGGGGGTTCAACCAATCAGGTTGAACCTCGCGGATCCTATCTTCACCGACTTTGAGGATTAATCTTAAGCGTTTAAGTCGGTTTGATCAAAGGGCCGTGGTGCTTCTTAGGGGGCTATAAATAAAGACCCTGACCCCCTGGAGGAGGAGTTCATAATTATTCTCTAAGAAGATCAAGAGAAGAATTAGACAGAGAGGGGTCCCTCGTATGGATCTGTCTCTATAGGATTCTTAGCCACCATCTCAATTAGATCTCTATAGTTCTTTAGCATAGCTTCATAAGAATAGATCTAGGAGTCCAGTCAATCTTGGAGTCTCAATCTATCTTCAGTTCTTGGTAAATTCTTATTCTTTTTGTTATATTTATATTAGTTCTTGCTACTATGAATATGACTTTGATCTATTTGATTATATCGAAATTGACTTTATTCTATTTGCTTATGTTCTTAATTATATTGTTATTAGTTTACCTTGATTATATGCTTAGTGAAGTTAGATTAGAATTATGTGTATGCATAGGATCATATAGCGCTTACTCATTAGATCGATGGGTAAGTGGTAAATATTGTGTAGGCGTGGTGCCTATACCATATTTATCTGTGATTACCCCTTATAGTCTGGAGCTTGAGGTAGATCGCGGGAGTGACAGTCCTATTGAGTCCTTTGTATTCCTTCTCCCGATTATAAGGATCGTAGAGCACCATTATTACAAGGAAGTTCTTGCTATGTTCATGATCTTTCTTGCTAATATCACTACGCATAGATATAACATTTTCTATTGATGATGCTAGGTGTACTTGCACTAATCAAAGTATGCTTTGATAGTATAGTTAGGATACTTAGGATTTATTCTTGTAGATTGTCCTAATACCATGCTAGTGTTATAGACTTAGAGTAATCTAATTGAGATGATTATCATGTTTATCTTATGGCTATGAATTCTTATTTATCCTTTGTCACTTATTATTCGTATTCATATATTTATCTTATGTGACACTTACCCTGCATGAGAGATAGATAAAGACATGGTTAAGGTCTCAATGATTACATGCAGTGCTCATTGCTCATTATCCATTGCAAGTCCCTTCCCAGTGGTGAAAATATAAATAACGATACCTGGAATACTCCTGGTTAAAATGCTACATCGGTATTATGTGTGCGCTTGGGGATCCTTTATTTATTTATTTATTTATTTATTTATTCCTAGAAAAGCATATAGATTTAATACCAGCACTTCTACATCATGTTAGGGATGAGAACCTAGCTTAAGTGATGTTAAGTAATTATGACGTCGTTGCTAGGGATAGGTTTAAGAGTCTATTTTTAGTAGTTGCATTAAGAAGTGTCAACAAGTATTTTTGGCGTCGTTGCTGGGAAGGTGAAAGCATCAAAGGATAATGAGCATCACTGCATCCACTCATGGATTGAGCACCATCCACCCTTGTCACTCATGCAGCTTTACCCTTGTCTTTTTGTCTATTTTTATCATATAGAGGGTAATATATGAATGGGTTTGATGTCTTAGATAACTTCGTTGATAATCCAGAGACATTGATCAGGAAGATGAAGGCTAAGTTGAGAAGGAACCAATCAACATCATCAACATCTCAGCTTGCCAATCCTTCTGAGTCAGAAGATCAACCTACTCAAAGTTTGACACCAGAGATTGAGGTCATGGCTGACAAATCACTTCATGAGTTCTCAGCTCCCACTACGGCCAACATCCGTACTGGGCCAGCTGTGGATATTAATGGGTCATTTGAGCTCAAGCCGGTGCTGATCAACATGGTGTGAACAAGCCAGTTCTACGGGAAGGCACATGAAGATGCTAGTGTTCATCTCCAACACTTCCTGGAGATCTACAACACTTTCACTATCAAGGACGTCCTTAGAGATGCTATATTACTTCGCGTTTTCCCATTCTCACTCTTGGGTAAAGCAAAGCAGTGGTTCTATGCCAATAAGGAGAAGAAACCACGTGGGCACTATGTTCCATCAATTTTCTGGCAAAGTTCTTTCCCACAGGCAAGACCAATGCTCTGCGTGGGAAGGTATCGAGCTTTCAGCAACAACATGATAAGACAGTCCTAGAAACTTGGGAGCGTGTTCAAGACTACATACTCGAGTGTCCTCATCATGGGATGGAGAATTGGCTGCTCATGCTGACGTTCTATCATGGGCTCAGCAATAGCACTCGTGAAACCATGGATGCTGTTGCTGGAGGAGCATTCTTATCACTTACTATTTCTCAAGTCACTGCTCTTGTGGAAAAGATGGCCTCCAATCAAAGTTGGAGTGAAGAAAGAACTCAGACCCACAAGAGAGGTGGAGGAATGCACCAGCTCAAGGAGGTAGACATGCTAGCTGCCAAGATGGACCTATTGATGAAAAGACTTGATGAAAGAACCATTAAAAAGAAGAAAGTCATGCACATCCATGATTCTGGCATGACATGTGAAGAGTGTGGAGAAACTGGGCATATAGGTACCAACTGCCCAGAGCTGAGAGAGGACGTGAACTGCATCAACAACAACAACTACTACTACCATCCTCAGCAAAATCAAGTCTGGAACCAGCAACAGAGGCCTAACTACTCAGGTAATTACCAAGGTAATAATTCTTACAATAACACTAATCAACCACCTTTAAGAGAGTTAGTTCTTAATCAAGGTAAACTAATGGATAGCCTATCTAAGAAGCTAGCATCTAATGATAAAACTCTAGAATCATTAGTATTAGAATGGAAAGTTTTTCAAATGCTATCATCAGCTTAGCTTCAATAAGATGCTAGAATCTCAGTTACTGCCAATGATCAAGGTAAGATTCCTGGACAGCCGAGGGAATTAGAAACTATGAATCTTGTAGACATCTTTAATGCAGGAAGCTACTAGAGTGACCCTCCAAAGCGAACATGGCTAGACTCGTCTCTACCAACCAAGAAAGGTGATCTAGGGAAACCGGTTATTCCGATCTCCATTGGAAGTGCAAACTTCGACGAGATAATCTATGACTTCAGTGCAAGCATCAACATCATGCCTAAGGTGATATACGAGAAACTTTTCAATTATCCTTTATCATGCACAACCATGTGTTTGCAGCTTGCAGATCAGTCACTCTGCTACCCCATGGGAATCATGGAGGTGATCTACGTACGAGTAGGCAACTCATATGTTCCTACAGACTTCACAATGGTAAACACCGATACCGATGAGAGGTCGCCTATCATTCTAGGACGACCATTTTTTAACACTACCGGAGCTATCATCTACGCCAGCAATGTCAAGATCACTTTCAACATCAAGGGCAATAGGGAAACCTTTTCTTTCAAGAACAAAACATTGTCAATCCCTGCCCAGAAGGAGACAATCGGCGGTAGAAGCAAGAGCAACACCCAGAACAAGGCCAAGACCAAGAACAAGGGCAAACAAAAGACTAAGATAGCACAGATGGTCAGTGCAATCCGCATGGAGTATGACCACCTGCTCAAGTCTCCACATCTGATCAAGAAGGACGATCTAGGTGTCCCGACCATTCTTTGCTCCATCAACAGATGCTACTTCTACAACACTGTCTGTGACACCGGATCAGGCGTCAACATCATGGCCAAGGTAACATATGAATTCCTATATGGTACTATGCCTTTGGACCCTACCTATGCGTAGCTGCAGTTGGCAAACCAGTCCTTTCGCTTTGTGGATGGGATAGCCAAAAACGTCCCTGTCCTGATTGAAGACCACTACATCCCCACTGACTTCTTGGTCGTCGACATGGGAGATGAATATGATCCACCTATCATCCTAGGAAGACCGTTCCTCAATACTACCAAAGCATCCTATACATTGGAACAGGGGAGTTTCATTTCCAATTCCCCTCACAGAAAGTATGCCTGCATTGCAATAGCAATTATATAATTGAGGAAGATCCCAAGAAGAATATCGTCAAGGAAGAAGAACCAGTAGAAGAAGAGATAGCGATTCGAGACACTCTCTCCTCCAAGTCGTCATCACCTATAAGGCAGGTATGGAAACCCAAGGTAAATTCAGAAATAAATCCTACATAGGACCCAACACCTGTGGCGCCGTCCGATGCGCCCCTCGATCAGTGAGCAAACAAGAAGGTCCTGTTCAGAGGACTTAAAATCACTGAACGCCGCACCAAAAGGTAACTTGGTATGTATCTATATTTTCCTTTATGCATATTTACTTAATTGCATTAGTAGTTGCATCTTTGTTTTTATTGCTGCACTAGAAAAGAAAATAAATATGTTTTGCATTGCATCTAGAAAATTGCTAGGCCCCATGTATTTAATATGTGACGCAACAGGTCACATACTTATCTACTGTGGAGGCACAAAAATAATTTTTGGCATATTTATTTCCCCGTTTGCATGTCATATCATAAAAGCATAAAAATACTTTTATCCTGTTAAAAGATAAATGGCATAAAAAAGTTCTAGACTCCCAAGGCTTAGAGGTTTATTACTAACGCTTAATCAGTTCCACAAGCTTTGTTGTCTATTTGAGCTTCATAGGATCAAAAAGAATTAACAGGCAGAAGCACGTCCTGTCCCCTATCGGAGTACTGTCCACATCAGGCAAGTGTTGTTTCTGACAACAAGCACCCACGACACTCCAGGAGGATCAGTACGCCTTCACTGCCTGTCAGACTATGTCAACATCTGAGCTAAGTATCTCTTACTTACTCATCTGTCTATTCCTAGTATGTTATGACAAGATAAAAATATGAATAACCTTAGAAACCCAATAAATATTTTATCTTTCATAATTAATATTGCTAGCTATGGAGAGATCTTAAGGAATCTATTAAAATGAACCTCTAGAATAAACTCTTATATGTAGATGATGAATAGTTGCTTTGCCGTAATTCCTTGAAAGTATCTAGTTTTCAACCTTGTACTCTCCTGAGTTTTAGACACAACTGTTTAGACTTAAGATTTTGCTCTGAGCCTAAAACTCGTGGGTAGCAAATACTTGATCTAAGTCTAGGTAGTTGATGGATATGATATGGGAAGGTCTTGAGCTGCTATCACTCTTGCTCCTAGAGATACTACAGTTCTAGAGAATTTTATTTTGAAAATTTTAATTTGCTACATGATGAGTTCTTTTATGACGAGAGTTTAAATGCCTACCACAGCCAAATACTCATGTTTGATAGGTTAGGAAAACCTCCACTTATATTTCAACCTATAAGCATTGAGGGTAGTTAAGCTGTGTAGACCCTAAGGAACTAGTCATGCAGTTAAAGTCAATACTATGTGCTCTCCATCATTGATCTTAGCTACTTCTGTCCTCAGAAGTACACAACCACTCACATCCACCACATTTACTATGTGCTACTTCTGTTTCTGGAAGTACCACCCACATATACGCACTACACTATGTGTTGTTTCTATCCTAGAGACATGCACTTATGCTGCTCCTACCCTAGGACTACGCATTCCTTCATCCACCCACATACATTCCACATCCACTTAGAAAATGTTCTACTCCTACACTAGGAGGGAATACCCAAAAATATCCATTATATCTTATTCTACTTATCCAATAAAGCTCCAGTTATTTCAGTTGATACTCCCTTCGATTATCATTGCATTAAAAGGGTTGGCTGATCTCTAAAAAAAGAGAAAAGAAAGAAAGAGGACAAAAGTTCCAATGCAAAAGAAAGACACCCAAGTCCTTATTCTTAGATTAGGGAGGTATGTTTCCCCAAGGAGCAAATGTAGAATTAGATATTCACCATCAGTTATCACCCCTCATAACCACTTTTATTCTATCACTTTCATTCTTATCATTCACTTCATTCACTGCACTCACATGCACATATGACTTGACTATATAATTAGTTTCTCTAGATCCATGGTTTAACTATGCAATACATGCAAGTAGGTTTGAATTGTCTTTCCCACCTATGAGCTCCACACAAACCAATTAGAAGTAGGGTGAGAGAGAGAAGGCAACTATGTCTTAGTGATACAAATATCACATATTTTGAGAGCAGAGAGAAGGCATACTCGCCTTGGAGAGGATCCAAAAATAGCACATATGAGAGACTAGAAAGTGTCATACAAGGAAACTCTGAGTTTTATTTGAAAATCTTGCAAAACTCTAGCATAATAGTTAATCAAAGAGCGAGTAGCATAGTGCTCGACTTAACTGTTCTGCCTTTCAACTGCCCAAGAGCTAAGTGATAGCTATAAGTCCCATGGTGAAAGGTAAAATGGGTGAGTCTTGAGTTAGAATAGTTCACTCTAGTTTGGAGGGGAGTCCTTGTTTGAATACTTGTGTACTTGTGAGGCGTGAAAGCATTGTAGCAACTCCTAATCCATCACTGAGTCTATCTTTGCACAGGGATGAGCAAAAGGTAAGCTTAGGGGAGTTTGTTGACAATAGTTAACTCCTATTTTTAAATGTCAACATAACTTTTATAACTACAAAGAGATGCTCACCAACATAGGTTTAGAGGTTTGAACTAACAAATTCCACAAGTTTTGGTGCATCTATGCTTTGTAGGGGTTACATAGGAAAAGAGCTAAAGGCAAACTAATCATTCAATAAAAGTATCTCAAATGATGAATTAGACTGCACCATTGCGATGGGCTCATCGAGACAATTGAAATCCATATATCATTTGCCCTATTTGGAGTCTCGGATGAAGAAATATGAATTTCACAAGAAAATACACTTTTCTGGAGTCTAGAAGGTTCGAGAAGACACTAGAACGAACGAGAAGGCAAACGGCCACAGGGGATGGGCGCCCGCCCTACCCTTGGGTGGCTGCCCGGCTGCTGGAACCAATCAGGCTCTGGCTCGCGGATTCCCGATCCTCCGACTTTGAGGATTAATCTTAAGCGCACATTTAAGTTGGTTTGATCCAAGGGCTATGGTTTCTCCTAGGGGGTGGAAAGATTAGTACCATATTGCTAGTTCAAGGTAGAGGAGGGGTCAGATGCCCCCTATAAATACAAGCTTGACCCCTCCTGGAGGAGAATCATTATGAGTTGTAGAGGCGTCCCTCGAATGGATGATCTCTCTTCTCTAGAGAATTAGGGCTAGACATTCCAATGTAGTATATTATTTTAGTCAGGAGTTAGGGAGAGCGGAGCTACGCTCGGGTTCTGGAGGAGTCTTCTTTAGAGTTTTGGTATGTCTTCATATCTCCTCTTTGTAAGACTTATGCTTTAATATATTATCTTCTGTATTTACTTCATGCCTATTTATGATTAGTGTAGTTGCTATATCTTGCCATGGGATCTCCGCTCATATTGAGTGCTCTAGTTATCTATAGTAATTAGAGTAGTAAACACTAGCGTAGACCTGGTGTCTAGGCTATAGTTTACCTGAGGTTGCGCTCAATCCCACAGATAGTTGTAGTAGCCCTAGGGGTGACAACCCTATGAGGCCTTTGTATTCCACCATGTTCGGATTGATGTTTCGTAGAGCTCTTGGCAGCCTTCCCCCGACTACTTTCTTCCCAGTCTTATTCAAGAGTCGAAAAGGACCTGCTGCTCCAAAGTGCCAATGTATGATTGCTATATCTTTTTCATCTTCTGTTGCCTTAGAACCTAAGTAATAGAGAAGTACAAAGGAATCTTGATCTTTCCCGTTGTCCTCCCACTATGACTATCTATACATTTATCATTGAATTCTCTTATATGTGATTAATTGATTTATTCTTATAGTATATCATTTACCCCTACTTTAGTTTAGTTGATACTCTAAGTTTATAGATGTATAATAGTGAATTATTAGATTCTTAACCCTAGCTTCCCTATGGTAAAATATAAATAACGATACCTGGAATACTCTTGGTAAAATGCTATGATGATGTTCTGTGCGCTTGCGGAATCTTTTATATTTCTTTTTGCACTAACGAACGTTAACAAGCATTTCTGGAGCTGTGCTAGGGATTAGGCTTTTGTCTATCTTTGGTGATTGCGTTAAGAAATGCCAACAAACATATCGAATCCAACAGCAGACAGACCATACCTGGCTTTTGCCATCAATAGTTTTAGCACAGATCTCAGTGTTGTGAACTCTTTGGTACAACCCTTGGACTCATCATACAGAGGCTCTTCAGCTGCCTTCTTCAAGGCCTCCATCCCTTTCATTAATAACATTGATGGTTCAGTATGACGGTACAACATTGCCTCTAAGAATTTAAAATCTTCCACAGCTGTATCATTTGATAAGACATGAGTTCTGTCACCATCTTTTCCCCTAGCAAAACCACCGGCAGTAACATTTGGCATAACATGTTCACTTTGGTGTGTTTCATGGAAAAACTGAAATCCTTCATCAGGCATGCCTGGACCATCGGCGTCGATGTTCGTAGGGTCCCCAATTGTATAAGGCGCTGAGCTACCCTCTCCATGCTTCGTCCAAATCAAGTAATCCTTCATAAATCCTCGACAGACCAGATGAGAAATTATTGCTTCAGTATCTTCATAAATGTTAATATTTCTGCAGCCGATGCATGGACAATATATGTGCTTCGTCTTTGTTCTCAAGCATGGTTCTTAGCAGCATCAACAAACCTATGGACCTCGGGTATATATGATGGATCTAGTCTTGATAAGTTATACATCCAGAAGGACCTCTCCATCATCACCTATGGAAAAATTAGTACATTAATTGATCCCAATGCAAAACAAGTTTGATATATTGTCTAGAAATATTTATTATCTAACCTTTGAAACAACAACCTCTTTCAAAGAAATAAAGATGAAAACCTCCCGCTTCTATATGTATCCAATTTATAGACCTCGGAGCTAATAAGAAAAAGGAAGACAAAACCCTAAGTAACATAATTCAAAAAAATCTAACAACTACATCAAATTGACAAGCTTACTAGAAAAAACAACATTGATGGAATCAACTAAATATATATCTCTATTTCAATAAAATAAATTTGAGAAGGAAACATGAACAAAGAAAAGGGGAGACATCATCTAACCATCTAAATTAAAGTAACCTCATCCATACAAAAATATAGTGCATAATTAAATAAAATTGGGAAATAGAATATAAAATCATAGGTGAAACATGAAAAGGGAGAGAGGAGAGGCATCATCTCACCATCTTATAAGCAACCTCATACATGAAAAATACATATTGCATAATTAAATCAAATTGATATAAACCTATCTTCAGTAATATAATAAGAAAACCTATCTTTCTCTCTCTTCCCAAGCATGGAAACACTATTCATGGAAACCACTACACATATATTTCTTGGATTCACTAATTAGAGAAGGAAACATGCATGGAAAAAGGAGAGGAGAGACATCATCTAACCATCTTAAGCAACCTCATTTGAGCAAATATAGTCCATACCTAGCTACTCTACTCTCTCCCTCTCATGGTGAAAACCCTAGATCCAATAACTTGCTCAAATTGAGCAAGAGGGCAAAAATGAGGCATTAGAGGCATCAACTAACCTTTCTTAGCCACCTCCTTCCAAAAAATGAAGATCAAAACCTCCCCTTTGTATTTTGGAAAATCTGGACCTTCAAGATGGGCTCTAATGAAAGGTGGCTGCGAGCTACAGTTCAGCCCGAGGAGAAAGAAGAGGTCTGGGGGTATTTATAGAAAGAATAGCACAAGTGGTTTGTTTAAGAAACCGCCTGTGTTAATCGGTTAACATAGGCGGTTCACATAACTAAACCGCTGAAAGGTCCAAATGGCTAGAGGGGGTTGAGTATCCTATTTAAAATTCTCTACAAACTCAACTAGACAAGTTGGTTAGTAAAACAAATGGCCAAACAATTCTAGCACTAGCTCAACTAAGCTATGCAAGCCACCTATACAAAGTAGTATAAGGCTAAACACTAAATCA
>Ga0182004_10002261_pt1 | contig 14859 bp, 15 predicted proteins | sample Sormic07211540_1_FD_120479 | JGI IMG/M metagenome (GOLD analysis project Ga0182004, IMG submission 120479) | Endophyte microbial communities from Sorghum bicolor roots, Mead, Nebraska, USA - 072115-40_1 MetaG | ecosystem: Host-associated > Plants > Roots > Unclassified | place: USA: Nebraska...
ATCTGAAGTTGGCACTTGCACTGGCACGTACGCAGGCCGCGATCGCGTACATCCCGACGGTGGTGCGCGAGCTCGGGGAGCAGCTCCGGCGGCTGCGCGACGACGTCGGGATGCGCAGGGTGGTGGTCACCAACCTGCACCCGCTGGGGTGCACGCCGCTCTTCACCCAGGCGCTCAACTACAGCGGCTGCGACCCGCTGGCCAACGCGGGAGCCGCGCAGCACAACGCGGCGCTCCAGTCCGTGCTCGCCGCGCTCGACCCGGCCAACCGCACCTTCCTCCTCCTCGACCTCAACGCGCCCTTCGCGGCTTTCGCCGACGCGCCAGCGGCGGCAAGCAGGTTCGCTGAGCCGAGGCGCCCGTGCTGCGAGACCGCCGGCGGCGGATACTGCGGCCAGCAGGACGACGACGGGAGGAGGCAGTACGCGCTGTGCGACGACCCCAGCAAACACTTCTACTGGGACAACGTCCACCCCACGCAGGCCGCCTGGGCCGCAGTCGCCGAGACATTCAGGCCCAAGATCCGCGAGTTCCTACTCTCCAGTTGATCGTTTGATCGATCACTTCCAACCTTTTTGAGATTCTGTTTACACATATAAAAGCTGCTCTATCTAAAGGATCACTCAAATTAAAGCTAACCAGATGTTTATGCTCTGCCCGCCCGATTATGCTTACTGAAATGATCATGTTGCTGTTCCTCTAAAAAAATGTCAGTGTCAGTTTTTCTTGGAACAATGTAAACCTGATCGAGTTATGACGACGAAAGTTTTCGCCAAAATACACGCGGTCAATGGGCCAGCACTGCATATTTAACCAACAATCCTTGGGAAAACAAAAAGGGCATGAGTTTATCCGGCATTCTACATTTTTTTAACTGTTACACAATAATCACCAGGCGATCTCAGCCTTTTTTCTACTGTTACTTGCAGCTAACGGGTTCAAAATCAGTGTTTGCCTGGGGTCGCCTCCCTCGCTAAACAATCTACCAGTTACAAGCACAACTAATTGATTGGTTCATATGAGAACTTATCAAAACTGCTATCCTATCGTACTTACCGAGAGGTCAGTAAGTCACCAGCAACTGGGGCCGCTACGAGGTGACCTGTCGTCATTGACTTCTGGCGCTGGTTGCTCTTAGCAGCTTCATACTCTGATAGGAGGTCCATAAACTCGTTGAGCAGCCGCTAGACTTTAGGGTATGATGCCATCGATGGAAGTATGTCTTCCCTGAGAAGTTTGTGCTTCTTCATCCCCTGTAAAGTTGCCATCAATTATTTTACAAACTGGAGAACATGAGAACTGGAGTGTCATCTATTTACGGTTCATGAACCCCCATGGTTATCTAGAAAGAGGATGGGTCTAGTATGCACATGGTGAGGGAAAGAGAGACTTAAGAGAACATCAGGATCCACGATGGATTTTTGGGTTCCGTAGATGATGCAGATCCAAGCATGCCCATCGGAGATTCGTCTGCTTCTCTGCATATAAACAAGAAAAATAAAATAAAATAAAATAAAATAAAATAAAATAAAATAAATGTGCAAGTAATTTATCACCAACTAATTTCCATCTGACAAAGATATTGGCATATTTTGTCGGTCAGTTCAACAGGCACAGCTGAGTCCCCACATAACTAACCTTGCCAGAAACCGGATGTATAGGATAGAAGTCATTGGCGACTTCAAAGCCAGAGAAGCTGCCAACTGGGACTCTAAATGGGCACGTGTATGCAAACCATCATCTGTAACCCTGAAACAGAAACTCCCACATCAGTATGTTTTGAGCAAACTCTGATATCCTATACAGACCTGCTCCATATAGGCTTTCTAGCCATGAACTCCAGACAAGCCAGAGAAGCTTTCTAGCCATGAACTCCCAAATCAGTACATTAGAATCCCAGACATAATTTCAAGTGTTCATAAATACTAAAGCAATCAAAGCGCCATGCAGACCTGCTCCATATAGGCTTTCTAGCCATGAACTTGCCTAGATCAATCTGCAACTTGCCTACAGTGGCAGTCAGGATTTCAAAAGTTGGGTATTCCCATTTACTAAGAAAAAAATTTCCATTCTACGACTGTATATAACGACACCGATAACTAAAGGTATAAATTGCTCAAATCTAAGGTACCTATAGAATAAATGGAAATTACAACATAGGAATATTAATGAGAAACGGTTTAGTGTAGAAGACGGTTCCTCTCTGATGCTTTGAGAAGAAATATTAGGATAATACCTAGCAAGCTTAACCTATTGTCTTTATCAATTTTTATTTGTTATGCGTACTCTAGGATCTACATACAAGAAGGATGTACACACTAGTATTAATTGAAAAGTTGTAATAGTCATACTACAAATAATCCTAAATTAAGGCAATAGGATTTACGATTCTACGAAAGATCCTCACCACGTCATGTCTTCATCCATGCTAACAGCTAGTAACTAGGAATTATGTGCTACCGCCTGCTATAGTTGGCAGCTCATTGTTGTTCTCGGCCGATGGCCCTTGGCTTCACGCAGTTGTGCATGGTGTCACGGCCAGCCCTAGGGCCTGCCCAGCTGGCCAACACCCCAATGCAATATAGGGGCACTTGGCACCGGTGGGTAAGCGCCAGCCGCCCTAGCATAGCGCAGTCACGAGCCGTGCAACCATCACAGGGAATCCAAGTGGGATTGGGCAAGAACCGGATCACTTTCCTACTTTCTTGGGCCATCAGGTAGGGGCTTTCAGATGGGCCATGAGAGTGGATGCGTGCACATCGGATGGGAGTGGGTGTTTTGATTTGAGAAATGGAGAATAAAGCCCAATACAACATATACATGTTGCCCAAACATCACAAGCAAGGGTAGAGAAATCCTAGAGGTCAGCTTGACCAATGGGTCACTTGGATTGAATCTAAAAGTTGCGAAGCATTGTTTTACAAAAGGATGGTTGTTGCTTATATAGAGCAGGACCTCTACCAATTACTCAGCATATTCTTACATAAAGCAAGATGCTCTAGGCTTCTTGGTTACCAAGGCTTCTCATGATCAACTTGAGGGATGATCGCCGGCAGCCCGCGTGCCATACCACCCTTAGAGAGCTGGTAAAGAGCGTCGAAGTGGAGGTGGTTGTACCACTCGTGCCAGCGCTAGGCTTCATCTTCCTTGCGAGCGGCGAGGCAGAGCAGCTTGGCCGTGTTGATGTGGAGGACGTAGAGGCGGTTGGCACCGCGGTGAACCTTGAGGAGCCGCTTGCACTAGTCCTAAATCCTCGAAACGCCATCTTCAATCTCCACCTTGGAGCCTCCTTCGTTGAGCTAGCCGAGACTCATGATCATGTTTCGGAGTGCCGGGATGAAGTACACGCCATAAAGTACCCAGTGCTCACCGTTCTTCACCTCGAAGATGATGGAGCCGATGCCTGACATCTCCACCTGACTCATCACCGAACTTCACCGTACCTTTGGTCGTCGTGTCCAGGTCGATGAAGAGCTCCCGACGTCTAGTCATGTGATGGGTGGCACCGCTGTCTAGGTACTAGCCGCCGATCTTGTCGCAGCTGTCGGAGTCGGTGTTGAGGAAGATGCACGCCCGCAGCTCTTCGACGTTGAGCTCGAAGTTCTTGGCGTAGGAGGAAGCTTGAACCTTGCCACGGCTCTCCTCCGGATCTAGGTCCAAGAACCTGTGCACGAGGTACAGGGCATGGTCCTCCTCTGCTTACGCCATGCGCGCAGCGCCGCCACACTCCTGGTCACGACGAGGATGGGGGGCAATCGTGTGCCCAGTGTACAGCACGATTGCAATTGAGGCAGTTGTCGCCGCGGTTAGCTCGATGATTGCCGCCGCCGACCCCTGGCTTGTCTCCTCCACCGCCTCAATCCACTGCGCCACCATGATTGCCGCCTTTAGACTTGTTCTTCTTGCCGCCACGGGGACGTCGACGACGATCTCCTTGATCCTTGAAAGCCACCTCCTTGTCGAAGGCTCGCCATTGCTCGGCGGTGTAGAGGAGCTTGCCAGCGACCGGCACCCCCTCCGGCGCGCTCATATCCTGGACCGCTTTGAGCCGCTCGATGACGTCCTCGATCGGGAGCTGCCTAAAGTCGAGCAGAGTCTCAATGGAGAACACCATATGCTCGTCCTTCTTCAGCATGCATCGGAGAAACTTCTCCACGGTGCACTCCTCGTCGAGGTCGGTGTCGCCGTTACGCGCCATCTGCTCCATGAGGTTGGTGAGGCGCAGCGCAAACTCCTCGACTTGCTCCCCTGGCCGAAAGGTGAGAGCTTCCCACTCGCCTCGAAGCTGCTACAGAGTGGCGTGTTGAACGCGCTCGTCGCCGACGCGCCTGGTCGTGATCGCCTCCCAGACAAGCTTGGTGGTCCCCTTGTTGGCGATGGCAGCGCCCAACTCTGGTGGAACAGCGGCGCGGAGAGCCTCCAAGGCGCGCCGATCGTCCTCGTACAGCGTGTCGCCGTAGCGGACCGCCTCCCAGAGCCCTCACGCCTGAAGCTTGACCTTCATTAGTAGGCTCCACTCGTGGTAATTGGAGCAGGTGAGCTACAACCATGCGCCGCCGGCATTGCGGTAGACCTGCACCACCGGGGAGCGCTCACGCGTCCGCGACGGCGCTCTGGGGACGACGACGCGTGACTGCGACGCTCTGAGCTGGTCGATTGTCCAGCGGATCCGCCCGGCTCCTCATTCTACTCCGCGCGTAGAGCAACGACCGTGATCACCGCGGCCTGAGCCACGGCTGCCGCTGCAGCAGCTGCCTGTGCTGCCTCCGCGGCCGCTGCTACGGCAAGACAAGCCTCAGGGCTGCCGGGATCGACGGCCTTGCTGTCCCTCCTTGGCGAGCTATCGCTCTTTCTCCTGATGGATGCGGCGGCCAAACGCGCTCTCTCGACAGAGTTGGAAGACATGTTGAAGGCGGCAGATGGGTAGGGGCATTGCTAACCCTAGGCTCTAGATACCAATTGTTGCCCAAACATAACAAGTAGAGAAATCCCAGAGGTCAGCTTGACCAATGGGTCGCTTGGATTGAATCTGAAAGTTGCAAAGCATTGTTTTACAAAAGAATGATTGTTGTTTATATAGAGCAGGGCCTCTACCAACTACTCAGCATATTCTTGCATAAAGCAAGATGCTCTAGGCTACTTCGTTGCCAAGGCTTCTCATGATCAACTTGAGGGCCAAGGAACCCCTAATTCAAAAAGTAAAAAATGCTGAAAAGTAAGATACATGTGCTAGTTTAATACTGACAATGCATATATGTATAATTGATGTATAAGTATTTTTTTTGGCATAAAAGTTGGGTAGTCCTAGATATACCCAGGCATCAACGTGGCTCCGCCCATGCTTGCCTAGCTCTCCACCTTGGGGGAACTAAATGAGCTAGAAAAATTTGATGCTGCAAAACAATCATCACCAATCTTAACCAGCACTTCATGCTCATGTCAAAAAGAAAAGCATGGCGACTGGCAAAGACAACTAAGGGAAAACCACATCTTGAAAATTTAGCAGATATAACCTATCCTGCACGGCAAAGGGCCTCTAGTCGATTTGGTTAGAGGAACTCGGCGGCGGCACTTCTTAGTGGGTTTGACTCCCCGTGGGAGAGAATTTTAGGCTAAGGATAAAAAAAATCAGCTCGTCTGTCCCTTGCCAAAGCACAGGTCTAAGTCCCGGTCGTGGTCGTTCTCACATGGGCTACGGTGCCGCTGTGTAAGGGTGGGGCAGGGGTTCGGGGGTTTTCACGGCCTGTGTGAGAAGGTCTTCTTGATACAATGCCCCGAGGATGTCTTACCCCCGCAGATCGAGTTTTTTTTAACCTATACTGCACCTATCAACATGGCAAAGATAACTAAGCACCAACTATTTAAGAAAACACTAAGATGCAGCAAATTCAGAATAGCCATCTCAGGCTGTACATGAGAACTGAAGAGTGGATGTACAAATAGTTACCAGCATAATTTGCTGACGACTCATCTGGAGATGCAACCAAAGAAACCAATGAGGCCTGCAAAATGCAGGTCCTGTTACAGAGATCCCATATGTACATTAGACCTCTTCTTGTGACGAGAAGCAATTTCCAGCAGTTGTCACAGTCTATAAAAACAGCTGTGGATTCTATCATCATTGCTGGCATTGCTCGACTTCCACATTTTGTGTAAACCTAGTTAATTAAGAGCATTCGATTGTGAGAACACAGAAGTCTATTCCAATAACAAATGACTGGGGTTACATAGTACTCCCTCGTTTTCAAAATGGAAGGAGCAGTTTGACCTGACATGGTCTCTTTGACCATCAATATCTCATATATATTATAATGTTTATGACCATGAAATTTGAAATCATACTTAATCTGCATGGTATAATCGACAATTCTTGGAGTAATTGTTACTCAACACTTAAAAGTTCAAATCTTCAGTTGTGTGCGCGCCTTAAAAAAAGGGAGGGGCAGCAGCATCCTCTTTTTTTTTAGAAAAAGCAATATCAATCTAAAAGAAATTCAGATAAGAAAATATAACTCACCTGCAGGTAACCATCTTCACAGCCAACAGCCCAGAAATTTGCACTGCCTGCCAAGACAGTAACCTTTGCAGATATACGATCCAACCAAAGAGTTTCTGTTCCTCTTGTACACCTTATCTCAGTTTCTTTTGTTGAAAAGGCACCACCAACACCAATCTTCACCTGCAGCTCGTTCTACAAGCTTTGCTTAAAGGCAGACTGGCAAGGAATCCTCATTATCTTTCTTATTTAACACATGTATAGAAAGCATGGAGCAGGTCAAAGAGCCTGAAACAGCAGATCCAGTGCGTTCTACACTCAACATTCCATCACTGCCAGCACTGGTTGAAGCTTTTTGAATAACAAGACTCTCTGTAATGTTTGCCCTTGCTGTGACCTTAACTCCAGAGTTGTTACAGTTACTGTTACTACCATAAGATGGTCTTATCCCATTCATTCGCTGATCTAGGGATGAAAAATCCACAGCCTAGTTCTGAGAACGGCTGGGTATGTTATCTTGGCTGGAAGGAAATCCAACAGCCTCTGGGATTATTCTTTTCCGGCCATCAGGACACCGGTATTCCCCCTGCTTCACTGGACTAGGTAACCGAATAAATTTATTCATATCATCAGAAGCAGGACCTGATCTTTTCTTCTGAGCTTCAGGTAAAGCTTCGAGACCTTTTTGACTTTGCACAACCGGCGCTGGGTTAGGCACATCAGCAGAAACCTTTGGGGGTACTTGAAATTGCTGGGCAATGGGAGTCCCCCCCCCCCCCCCCCCTGCTTTGCTGATGATTCTTCTAGCAGTAACTGTGCAAGGGTTTCCGCCAGATTTGACTGTTGTCCTCTGACATCACCATATCTACTCCTCTTCAATCCATCCAGTTCAGAATCACTTGAACTTGTATCCAACCTCCTTTGCTTCAAAGTGAAAGTTGGCGACAGATCCATCCTAGGAGCATGCAAAAAGTGAATAACGATCAGGGCTTGTCAGGTGAAAAGCACATCACCACCGTGAGCTTGGGTATATGGGTAATATTAACTATAGAGAGGAACAAAAGAGATGCCTTACCAAGATAAATCAACCACACTTTGAGAGAGAAAAAAATGCTTAGCAACAAACAATGGCCTCGCACTCACTGTCGTCCAGACAGTAATTGTTCTGTCCTGACTACCAATAGCAATAACATAACATTATACGGTTTCTGTTCTTTTGATGATGTCTTTGATGTTCCATTGGCCCAACAAGCTGGTGCAGCTTTAGTGTCTTGAACATTTGAGAAATTCTTACGGAACAATGAGTTATTAAACTTAACCACCATGATAGGTGCGCTATGCCCTAGAAAGTCAAATGTAGCAGACCACTCGTCTCTTTCAAGCACAGGGGCTGAATGCCTAGGTTTCTGGAAGCCGTGAGTCGTAGTAATGAAGTGGCCACAAGGTGACCATGCAAGTTGCCTAAAAAATATTGAACCAAGCTGCAGGAAGGAAAGCAAAACAGGGTTGCATTTAGGGCATGTTGATCATAGTAAATTATAAAATTCAGGAAACATAACATACAGATTTTTCCCAATGGCCTTCTGTCTTGTGAGCAAGACTCCAGTCGATTGTACGCCATATTATAACAGTCTTATCATCTGATTGGCTTGCAATGAAAGAGCCAATAGGATCCCAGGTAACACCTTTGACCAAGCGAATGCCCTCTCAAGACGGCAGTGCACATACCATTGGCCATGTTCCATATGTGAACAATATTATCCAAGCTGCCACTAGCCAATGTTGGGGACCAATTAAGATCCACCTACTTTAGGCATAGGAAAAGAAAATGGTGTTCAATAGTTAGGCAGTAACAATAACAGAAGGTAATTAAATAAGAGCTAAAGAAAGAGTAACAGCACAAATTCTGCAAATGCTTATGTAAGAAAAACAAGGGAAGATGTACAGCATGGGTGCAATTATGGAAGATAATTACCACGTCTGCATTATGCACTCTTAAGGTCATAACAACCTTCCAATTCTCTACATCTGGAGGTTCCCCACTACCAAACTCAGATGTTCCAGAACAAGATTTTCAGTCATGGATTAGGATAACCTGATCATCTGGTCCAAAAGCCAGATAGCGGCCATGGGCTAACGTCCACCCCATGCATGCCGCCTGGGCCACGATCGCCGAGACTTTCAGGCCCAAGATCCGCGAGTTCCTCTCCAACTGATCACTTCATCGATTAATTCAAACCTTTTTCAGTTTCTGTTGACACATATAAAAGCTGCTCTATCTAAAGGATCACCCAACTTAAAGCTAACCAGATGTTTATGGTCTGCCCGCCCGATCATGATTACTGAAATGCTCATGTTCTGTTCCTCTAAGAAATGTTAGTGTCCGTTTTTCTTGGAACAATGTAAAGCTGATACGAGTTATGACGACGTTAGTTTTCGCCAAAATACACACGACCAATGGGCCAGCACTGCATACGGAACAATCATCAAAGACCAATATTGCTTTCGAAACAAAAAAGGGAATGAGTTTAACCAGCCTTTACTGTTACACAATAATCACCAGGCGACCTCAGCCTCCTTTTTCTACTGTTACACAGCGTTACAGCTAACGGGTTCAAAATCAGTGTTTGCGAGGTCACCTCCCTCGCTAAACAATCTACCAGTTACAAGCACAACTAATTGATTGGTTCATATAACGACTTATCAAGATTGCTATCCTATCATACTTACTGAGAGATCAGCAAGTCGCCAGCAACCAGACTGGGGGCGCTACGAGGTGACCATGTCGTCATTGACTTCAGGCGCTGGTTGTGGTGCTGGTGTTACATCTATTGGGTCAACTTTGCTCTTAGCAGCTTCATACTCTGATAGGAGGTCCATAAACTCATTGAGAAGCCGCTGGACTTTCCGGTTCGATGCCATCGATGGAAGTATGTCTTCCCTGAGGAGTTTGTGCTTCTTCATTCCCTGTACAATTGCCATTGGTTACTTTTACAAACTGAAGATCATGTACGCTAAGAATATGAGAACTGGAGCATCATCTATTTACAGTTCACGAACCCTCATGGTTATCTAGAAAGTGGATGAGTCTATTATGCACATGGCAAGACAAAGAAATACTTACGAGAACATCAGGATCCCAGGCTGGATTTTTGGGATCCATAGATGACGCATATCCAAGCATGCCCATGGGAGGACCTAGGAAGCTCTCACAAAGCTCACGTAGACGAGATTCGTCTGCTTCTCTGCATGTAAAGAAGAAAAATAAATAAAGAAAAAGAAAAGAAACATGTCAGTAAATTGTCACCAACTAATTTCCATCAGACAAGGATATACATTGACATTTTCTCAGACAGTTCAACAGACACAGCTGAACCCCACATAACTAACCTTGCCAGAAACCGTATGTAGGATAGGAGGCACTGGCGGTACTCCTGTGGTGACTTCAAAGCCAAAGAAGCTGCCAACTGGGTCTCTAAATGGGCACGTGTCTGCAAACCATCATCTGTAACCCTGAAACAAAAACTGTTTTGAGAAAACTCTGATATGCAGTGCATTAGCATGCCACAGGCATAATACTAAGGCAATCGAAGCTGCATGCAGACCTGCTCCATATAGGCTTTCTAGCCATGAACTTGCTTATATCAACCTGCAACTTGCCTAGCTCTCCACCTTGGGGGGAACTAAATGAGCTAGCAAAATTTGATGCTGGAAAACAATCATCAGCAATCCTTAACCAGCACTTCATGCTCATGTCAAAAAGAAACGCATGGCGGCTGGCAAGGACAACTAAGGGAAAACCACATCTTGAGAATTTAGCAGATATAACCTTTACTGCACCTGTCAACATGGCAAACATAACTACTAAGCACCAAGTATTTCAGAAAACACTAAGATGCAGCAAATTCAGAATAGCCATCTCAGGCTGTACATGAGAACTGAAGAGTGGATGTACAAATAGTTACCAGCATGATTTGCTGACGACTCATCTGGGGATGCAACCAAAGAAGCCAATGAATCCTGCAAAATGCAGGTCCTGTTATAGAGGTCCCATATGTACATTAGACCTCTTCTTGTGACAAGAAGCAATTTCCAGCAGTCGTCACAGTCTATAAAAATGGCTGCAGATCCCATCATCATTGCTGGCATTGCTCGTCTTCCACATTTTGTGTAAACCTAGTAAATGAAGTGCAGTCGATTGTGAGAACACAAAAGCCTATTGCAATAATAATTGACTGGGGTTACATAGTACTCCCTCATTTTCAAAATGGAAGGAGCAGTTTGACCTGGTGTGGTCTCCAATGCCACACTTTGACCGTCAATATCTCATATATATTATAATGTTTATAACCATGAAATTTGAAATCATACTTAATTTGCATGGTATAATCTAATCTACAAGTTCTTGGAGTTGTTACTCAACAATTAAAAGTTCAAATCTTCAGTTGTGTATGCGACTTAAAAAGGAGGGGCGGTAGCATCCATTTTTTAAAAAAAAATAATATCAATCTAAAAGAAATTCAGATAAGAAAACATTACTCACCTGGAGGTAACCATCTTCACAGCCAACAGCCCAGAAATTTGCATTGCCTGCCAAGACAGTAACCTTTGCCGATATACGATCCAACCAAAGAGTTTCTGCTCCTCTTGTACACCTTATCTCAGTTTCTTTTGTTGAATAGGCACCACCGACACCAGTCATATCACCTGCAGCGTGTTCTACAGGCTTTGCTTCAAGGCAGACTGGCAAGGAATCCTCATTGCCTTTCTTATCTAACACATGTATAGAAAGTGCGGAGCAGGTCAAAGAGCCTGGAACAACAGATCCAGTGCGTTCTACACTCAAAATTCTATCACTAGTTAAAGCCTTTTGAATAACAAGACTCTCTGTAATGTTCGCCCTTGCTGTGACACCAGAGCGATCCTTAACTCCAGAGTTGTTACAGTTACTGTTACTACCATAAGATGGTCGTATCCCATTCATTCGCTGATCTAGGGATGAAAAATCCACAACCTGGTTGTGAGAACGGCTGGGTATGTTATCCTGGTTGGAAGGAAATCCAACAGCCTCTGGGATTATTCTTTTCCGGCCATCAGGACGCCGGTATTCCTTCTGCTTCACTGGACTTGATAACTGAGTAACTTTACTCATATCATCAGCAGCAGGACCTGATGTTTTCTTCTCAGCTTCAGGTAAAGCTTCTGGAGCTTTCTGACTTTGCACAACAGGAGCTGGGTTAGGCACATCTGCAGAAACTTTTGGAGGCGCTTGAAATTGCTGGACAATGGAAGTCCCCTTTTTGCTAGCCGATTGCTTTGCTGATGCTTCTTCTAGCAGTAACTGTGCAGGGCTTTCAGCCAGATTTGATTGCCGTCCTCTGACATCACCATATCTACTCCTCTTCAATTCATCCAGTTCAGAATCACTTAACTTGTATCCAAGCTCCTTTGCTTCAAAGTGAAAGTTGGCGACAGATCCATCCAAGGAGCATGCAAAAAGTGAATAACCATCAGGGCTCCTGTCAAGTGAAAAGCAGATTATCACCATGAGCTTGGGTATATGGGTAATATTAACTACATAAAGGAACAAACGTGATGCCTTACCAAGACAAATCAACCACACTTTGAGAAAAAAAATGTTTAGCAACAAACAATGGCCGCGCACTCGCTGTTGTCCAAACAGTAATTGTTCTGTCCTGACTTCCAATAGCAATAACATTATATGGTTGCTGTTCTTTTGAAGATGTCTTTGATGTTCCATTGGCCCAACCAGCTGGTGCAACTTTTGTGTCTTGACCATTTGAGAAATTCTTGCGGAACATTGAATTATTAAACTTAACCACCACAATAGGAGCGTTATGCCCTAGAAAGTCAAATGTAGCAGACCATTCGCCTCTTTCAAGCACAGGGGCTGAATGCCTAGGTTTCTGGAAGCCGTGAGTCGTAGTAATGTAGTGTCCGCATGGTGACCATGCAAGTCGCCTAAAAAATGTAGAACCAAGCTGCAGGAAGAAGGAAAGTAAGAAAGTTTTGCATTGAGGGCATGTTGATCACAATAAATTATAAAATTCAGGAAACAACATACAGATTTTTCCCAATGGCCTTCAGCCTTGTGAGCAAGACTCCAGTCACTTGTACGCCATATTATAACGGTCTTATCATCTGATTGGCTTGCAATGAAAGAGCCAATAGGATCCCAGGTAACACCTTTGACCAAGCTGGAATGCCCTCTCAAGACAGCAGTGCACATACCATTGGTCATGTTCCATATGTGAATAGTATTATCCAAGCTGCCACTAGCCAATGTTGAATCATCAGGAGACCAATTAAGATCTACCTACTTTAGGCATAGGAAAAGAAATGGGTGTTCAGTAGTTAGACAGTAACAATAACAAAGGTAATAATAAGAGCTAATGAAAGAGTAACAGAACTCTACACATGCTTATTTAAGAAAAACTAGGGCCAATATACAGCATGGGTGCAATTTTAGAAGATAATTACCACATCTGCAGTATGCCCTCTTAAGGTCATAATAACCTTCCAATTTTCTACATCCGGAGGTTCCCCACTACCAAACTCAGATCTCCCAGAACCAGCTTTTCGCTCATGAATTAGGATAACCTGATCATCTGATCCAGAAGCCAGATAGCGGCCATGCCTTGCCCATCTCACACAGTTTACTGATCCAAAATGGTCACACATTGTAGCTAGCAACCCTTGGCTGGAATCATTGTCAGTATTATTCTTATCCACAGATTTCATGCTCCATATTCGAACCTATTGCAACAACGCAGAAAATAAAAGGAACTTAAAGAGATCACTTATGAATGATAAAAGGATAATATGAAACAGTGGTTACACTTACACCTCAGTGTCACATAACAAGTTACAAACAAATATGTGTTAACATGACAAGAAATCACAACCAACTAAATCTTAAAATTTTCAATTATCACCCAACAACGAAATTACCAATATTCTCAGTAAAGAATCACATCAATGCCAGACCTTGAGTTTGACGAACACTCAGTCAGCTATTAAATTATAATGCAGCATGATAGATAATATGGACTAAAAACAACACAGTGAACCCTATGACATTAAAATTTGGCATGATGAATAGTGACCTCACAATAAGTCCCAGTTGAAAATCCAGTCACTAACTAAATCGCTAATTCTAAAATTACATCAGGTATACTCACTAATTGCAAGGTTATGTACGAGCAGAGAATTGTTAGCCAAAGATGTGTTCTAATGAAACAAAATACGCCTTATATTTTTTGGATGGATGAACTATGGAGTACCCCACCCACCCACCCAATTAGGTAGCCAATAACCTAAAATAATACCTTAACCAAACAAGAAGGAGCCAAGAATGCAAACGAATGCTCAGAAGTTACTAGCAGTGGTGGACTCAAAAGAGTTCTAGAGCCTAGCCAAATCTAACTATGATGAATGTTTGCTATAAAAAATCTCCAAATAATTTCAGCTGGGGATATCACTGAAGCACAATTAGCACGCAAATGTTAAGCTATTATAGCACTGAGAAAGGCGACAAGGTAAAACAGGAAAAAAAATCGATGGAAAAGATAAAAGGGAAAGGGAAAAATACAGTGCTGAGCTCGGATTAAACTAGAAGCAAGTAAAGGAAAAACAACAACACTGGATACCTTTTGGTCGCCGCCGCCAGTGGCGAAGCGGAGGCCGCCGGGCTGGATGTCGATGGAGAACATCTGTAGGCCCTCGTGGCGAATCCAGCTTGGCTTCTCCGCAATCATCTCCTCAAGCCTTAGATTTCTCCACGTAGCTATTAGATTAAACTGCCCGTCGATCGCACTCCCAAACCCACGAGGCCATGCCCAAAACCCTAGAATTTGGTAGTGAAAACCCTATCTGGGGGAGCGCGACTGAAGGGAATCGAGGGGGCAAATCGAACGGGACGAGATGTACTGAAGCTTGGAGGAGTAGGGATCCGGAGGTTACTCGGCGGCGGCGGCGGGCGGATTCGATCGGCTCGGCGGCGGCGGCGGCGGCGGCGGCGGCGGCGGCGCGAAGAACACGACGATGGGACGAACGTGTTCGTCCTGTTCGCGTGACAGAGACGAGAAAAAAAACAAAAACCAACGAAAAACAAAAATTAATTCGAACGAAAATTGTACTGGATCGGTAAGTGTGAACTTGTGAAGGAAAGGCAGAGATGTGTGAGAATTAAATTTGCTCTTGTCTCTTTTTCTCTCTTGTAAATCATATATACCGTACAATGAAGTTGCATGCTTTAAGATTGGCACTTTAGAGATGGAAACATTAGATGGCAGTAACTACATTGCAATGTACTACTAGTAGAGCACGTGTACTGTCGTGTC
>Ga0182004_10002262_pt1 | contig 14857 bp, 6 predicted proteins | sample Sormic07211540_1_FD_120479 | JGI IMG/M metagenome (GOLD analysis project Ga0182004, IMG submission 120479) | Endophyte microbial communities from Sorghum bicolor roots, Mead, Nebraska, USA - 072115-40_1 MetaG | ecosystem: Host-associated > Plants > Roots > Unclassified | place: USA: Nebraska...
CCTAGGCCGTGTTTTACTGTCCAGCACTTCCAACAAACTCGAACAATTTTTTTAAGGCCTTGTTCAGTTAGGGAATTTTTTTAGTTTTTGGTACTATAGCACTTTCGTTTGTATTTAATAATTATTGTCCAATCATACACGGCTCAAAAGATTCGTTTTGTAAATTACAGGTAAATTATGCAATTAGTTATTTCTTTAATCTATATTTAGTGCTTAATGCATGCGCCGCAAGATTCGATGTGATGGCGAATCTAGAAATTTTTTGGAAACTGAATAAGGCCTCAGTGCTGCTGAGCAGAATAGTCATCATTAGGGGCATAATTGGTTGGTAGTAGATGCCTTTGCCTGTTTGTTTAGGTGAAAACTATGGCTAAAAATATTGTTTATTTTTTTAGCTGAATGGTGGCGGTGTATTCTTGTTGATTGGTTGCATCCTGTCTTATTATTGGGTGTTTAGTTAGAGGCGTAATTAGTATTTAATTATGGACTAATTAGGCTTAAAAGATTCGTCTCGTAAATTACTCTTTAAATAATTTATATTTAATACTTCATGCATATGTCTAACATTCGATGTGATAGTGTTAGGCCCTGTTTAGTTCCCCATCCAAAAAATTTTTATTCATCCCATCGAATCTTTGGACACATGCATAGAACATTAAATGTAGATAAAAAATAAACTAATTACACAGTTTGGTTGAAAATCGCGAGATGAATCTTTTAAGCCTAGTTAGTCCATGATTAGCCTTAAGTGCTACAGTAACCAACATGTGCTAATGACAGATTAATTATGCTTAATAGATTTGTCTTGTAGTTTTTCAGACGAGATATGTAATTTGTTTTTTTATTAGTTTCTAAAAACCTCTCCTGACATCCTTCCGACACATTCTATGTGACACCCAAAAATTTTTCATCTCCAATCTAAACAGTGCATTAAAAAAACAGGATCAAACTAACAAGCCCTTAGCTTGGTTCATGGGATGTAAAAACTCCCAGTAAGGCCCTGTTTAGTTTCATACCCAAAATTTTTTCATCCATCTTATCGAATCTTTAGACACATGCATGGAACATTGAATATACATAAAAAATAAACTAATTACACAGTTTGGTTGAAAATCGCGAGACGAATCTTTTAAGCCTAGTTACTCCATGATTAGCCTTAAGTGCTACAGTAACCCACATGTGCTAATGACAGATTAGTTATGCTTAATAGATTTGTCTTGCAGTTTCCTGACGAGTTATGTAATTTGTTTTTTTATTAGTATCTAAAAACCCCTTCCGACATCCTTCCGACATATCCGATGTGACACCCAAAAAATTTTCATCTCCAATCTAAACAGGGCCTAAAGCTACACAGATACGTGGAACTAGTGATATATTAATGTATTTTAAAAGAATAAAAGATATAATAAGATAGAATAAGGACTTGAAGAGTACAGTTACACAAAATAATAATTGTGGCGTAACATTATTTCTTTTGTCCCATGCAACATGTATTTATATGGGCAATCAAACAATATATCTTCTCGGTCAAGCTAATAAGATACTCTAGTAGAGCTTCGTTGAACTGATGCAAGCAAGACTAGGACATGCAAACAGTCAATTAGACCCTACAGTATTTTAGATTCAAAAGATTTGTGGGACCAACCTTTACTCTCTCCCCAAATTGCAACTCGTCACTCCTACTTGATGCCCTACCTAAACATTTGGCATACAAGCAATACAAAACGCCATAATATATTGTGTACACGGGGCATATTCGTCTGAACTATAATCTGTACTACATATACTATCCCTCTAATTTGACTGAACCCATATAAACTCTGTCCTAAGAACTATTCCTCTGATTCGTAGAGCCTATTCGTTTAAGTTTATTTACCAAATTTATCAGCTATTCAGTAATATTTTTTTCCACAACAAATCAAGTTACCTATCGTTTTGGTAGAAACAAGCGTCGACAGCGTGATTACCTTGTTTGAGTGTATGTAGACGTCCAAATCTATGGTGCTTTCTAAAAATGGTGACGACTGGCGATGGTCAGGTTCGTAAAACTTGAAGCTGAGTCCAAACTCCGTGAAATTGCTACGAAGTTTACACAGCCGCATCATCCGGTAAAACTTGCTCAGCACCTGCAGCCGTCTGCATCTTCTAGTCGAGTCGAACTGCATACGAAGCTACTATACAATACGTACATGCTACTTGACTACTTGTCGAGGTCGTTCTGCTGCCGTCTACTCCTACATCTACACGTCGACAAGACGATTCTCCTCCAATTGAACACACCGTATGTTACATTTTTTTTTTCATTCACGACTTGTCAACCTGACAAGTGACACTTGCATTCACTTGACACGGTCTAAAATTCCTCTGGTTCACGGAGAGTAGTTTTTTTTAAGGACGTAAGCAAAGATGTCAAAGGAAAGAGATTATTCTGATTATTTTTATTTAATCATCAAAGGGAAGTATACTATAAATTATGGCCAAGATCTTTTCGGCGTGACAGACTTTCACCTTTAGAATCATTCCATCCTCGGCGACGACGAAGGGGGAGGAAGAAAGCTTGCTCCTTGTGTTCCCACGACGCCGACTGCGTCCACCGTCCATGGAGCGCGTGTCGCCGGACGACGCTGGGCAGGAGAGGGTCATGGCAGCCGCCAAGCAGATCTTGAAGAGCATGGCTGTGTCCAAGAACGCCGCCGACGACATGATGCACTTCCTGTCCACCTTCGACCCGCGCCTGCACCCGCTCTCCTCTCCGGAGACAGGCGAGGAGGAGGCGTCTGGCGCTGATGACGATCAAGAAGAACTAGAAGAGGAGATCGCCGCCGCGGAGGAGGTCATCCTCCGGTGGAACTCCTCCTCGTCGCCGTCGTCTGGCGGCATGATCGCGGACTACCTCTACGCCGTCGACGACGCCATCGCCGCGTCCGGTCGCTCGGCCCGCGCCGCCGCCGCCGTGCACGCCGCCATGCCGCGCCTGGAGGAGGAGGCGCGCTCCCTGCTCTCTTCCTCGTCTCCCTCCCTGCGGCGCCTGTCGCTGTCGTCGGACGACCTCGGCGGCGACGCGACGCCCGACGCGTCCCCGCGCCACGACGTCACGCTCTCCCCGACTGCCGCGGCCTCCGTGGGCGCCGTCGCGGTCCGCATGCTGCGCGCCGGGTACGGGCCAGAGCTCGCGCAGGTGTACGTGGCCGCGCGCCGCGACGCGCTCGCGGAGTCGGTGGCGCTCCTCGGCGTCGAGGCCGTCGCCATCGAGGAGGTGCTCCGGATGGAGTGGTCGGCGCTCGACCAGAGGATGCGGCGGTGGAGCCACGCCGTGAGGGCCGTGGTCAGGACCTTCCTCGCGGACGAGCGCCGCCTCTGCGACGAGGTCTTCGCGTCGGACGAGGACCTCGGCCACGAGTGCTTCGCCGACGTCGCCAGGGGATGCGTCCTGCAGCTGCTCGCCTTCGCGGACGCGGTCGCCGTGTCGCCGCGCGCAACCGAGAAGCTGTACCGCACGCTCGGCATGTACGAGGCGCTCGCCGACGTGCGGCCGGAGTTGGAGGCGCTCTTCGCCGCCGACGACGCGCGCGAGTTCTTCGCGGCGGAGGTCTCGAGCACCGTCCAGCAGCTGGGCTCCACCGTGCGCCACACCATCGAGGAGTTCAGCCACGCCATCCACGGCGAGGCGTCGCGGAAGCCCGTCCACGGCGGGGAGATCCACCCCATGACCCGCTACGTCCTCAACTACTGCAGCCTCCTCGCCGACTGCCGCGGCACCCTGGACGCGGTCCTCGGCGACGCCGGCCTCGACGACACAGCCACCGCAAACGACGACACCGCCGCCGCCTCGACGCCGTCCGCGCGCTGCATCCGCGAGCTGCTCACGCTGCTGCTGCGGAACATCGACGACAAGTCCCGGCTGTACGACGACGCCGGGCTGCAGAACATCTTCCTGATGAACAACCTCTACTACGTGGTGCAGAAGGTGCGGGAGTCCCCGGCACTGCGGGAGCTCGTCGGCGACGACTGGCTCCGGCGGCACCGCGGCCAGATCCGGCAGTACGAGACCGGCTACCTGCGGGCGTCCTGGACCGCCGTGCTGTCGCAGCTGAGGAGGGACGACGGCGCGTCGGCGAGGCCGCCGGCAGGGCACAGGGCGCCGTCGGGCCCGTCGGCGAAGAGCTTCAACGCGGCGTTCCAGGAGCTGTACCGGACGCAGACGGCGTGGAAGGTGGCGGACGTCCAGCTGCGGGAGGAGCTGCGCATCGCGGTGTCGGAGCGGCTCATCCCGGCGTACCGGGCGTTCCTCGGGCAGGGCAGCCGGCACCCGGCGAGGCACGTCAAGTGCAGCCTCGAGGACCTCGAGGACTACATGCTGGACTTCTTCGAAGGCGCGCAGAAGTTTGTCAGGTGGTGATCACCGGAGCAGAGGATCGTCTTCACACCATCCATTGGAGGTTGGGGTATGCGTGCATCATCATGAATTCGTGGTGTTTGCGCTCCAATCTCATGATAATTCGATGCTGTAGATTTTGATTTTTTTTTCCTCCTCTCTTCTACTAGGTTCCTTTGTCTATTTTCACGTCAGTCAAACCACAGATTACACTTGCAGACAGATGTAAATATGCACCAAATTCAGTAGTGTATATAATCCTACTATGTTATTCGCCTGTTTATGATTTTGCTGTGGTTGTTATGGAAGTTAAAATGAAAATCTTCAGGACCTGAGCATTAGCCAACGTATGCTTTGCTTGGTTTGTCAATCAGTTTCCAAAAAATTTTACAAAATTATTCAGATTTCCTGTCATTGAATCTTACGGTACATGTATGAAGCATTAAATATAAATAAAAAATAACTAATTACATAATTTACTTGTAATTTACAAAATGAATTTTTTGAGTCTAGTTAGTCCATAATTGGATAATATTTATCAATACAAATAAAAATACTATAATATCAATTTTTTTTAAAAAAATTGGAACTAAAGAAGGCCCAACGAGGTAGCTCAACTGGTGGTTTGCAGGTTTGGTCTGGCCAGCCATGTTCGGATGTTAGAGACTTAGAGTGACACATGATCAGTAATGTATCTTTACCGACTATATTAAGTAAAGTGGGATTCAATAAAATACTACTTATTTTATTGAATAAATTTATTTTATAGCTCATAAAGCTATTGCCTGATATCAGAGAGGGGTAAATCAGATAGAGAATTATTTATTTTATTATTTACTATAAAGTTATAGCTCATAAAGCTATTGCCTGATATTAGCTATTCACTGGCTCCACGGTGTTTGCAACTTACAATGAGGTTTGCCGCTTATTACCTACTCCTTGCGTTCCAAAATACTATAAGTTATTCTTGTTTTTCTAGTATACATAGCTTTTACTATATATCTAGACATAATCTAGATATAACATGTATCTAGATATATAACAAAATCTATATATTAAAAAAAGCCAAAACAACTTATAAGTTGGAATCGAGAGAGTAGTTTCTACCACATTATGGCTGTCGTCATAGCATCTCCAATGATCTATCTAAAACTAAATCTCACGTTTTCTCATATAACATTCACCTAATTCCCTACACATAAGTTCACCCTAGATCATATTTTCCATACAACAGTCCTAATAAACCACAACTTCCCACTCAATCCATCCCAAATTATGAGACTGATTTTTTTGACACCAAATTTGACCACTCGTCTTGATCAAAAATAGTGCAAAAAATTATTTCTTTTATCGTGGCTTGGTTTATTAATAAAAGTTCTTCGAGAATGACTTAAATTTGACTATGCTTGCACAATTTTTTGAATAAGACGACTGGTCAAACTTAGGGTTAAAAAAGCAAACATCTTATAATTTAAGATAGAGAGAGTATTTCTTAAGATAGAGTGGAGAAGGGAGGCGATTCTTCAAATTTGAGGTACAACGAGGATAATTTAAGGTGCCACTAAATTCTAGAGGAGATTTTCTCTGCACAAGTTTCACTTTTAACAATAGGATACTGAATAGATGTACTTTTGCATAAAAATTATTTTGGACAATATGATATTGAACATGTGCAATCTTTGTTGATGCATATAGGAGAGAGAGAAGGTGGGTGTGGGTAGATAGAGATGAATGAGGACGAAAGTGTACTTTCAGAGTCTTATTCAATTTTTTTATATAAATATTATTTATTTTGTTATAACTTGTTTTATCAATAAAAATACTTTAATAATAATTTATTTATTTGAATTTGTATAAAAAATAAACAAAAATTTGAAAGTAAAAAACAACACCTTCAAAGTCACGGGGAGAGTAGAGAGCACGGGAGCAGGAAGTACTAAAAAAGAGCGTACCCTGGTGCATGAGAAAGGTTAGTAACCTCAGGATCACTTGGCCCACGGGAGAGCAGCTTGCACTTGGGTGAGGGCAACGATTACTGGTGGCTAGCGTTTCTCCTGCCATGAGCGTGACAGTTTCACAGAGCTTGCAGACCGGGCATCAGTATGAGCACACACTTAACAGTAACCACTTCTTCAGTTTCAAATACAAAAGACATGATGTGGCAAGCAAAGCAACCACCCAAAACATACGTCAAATTTTAGTACATGAAATGGCTTATATTCCTTTGAATTCACGGGTTTAAAGATTTGGAAACACTTTGTTCGTTTGGTTAATAAGTTATGACAGAAAGTATTATTGATTGATTTGTTATAGCAGAAAACTACTAAATTCGGCAGGAAGCCCGGTCCGTTCTTCCTGTTTTACCCGTAGTTTTGGGCCCGAGTTCAGAGCCGGCCCATTAAGGCTAAAGCCCATGTTCCCTGCCTGCAGAAACAGGGAACCTTCGCGTGGCGGGCAAGGAGCCCACATGTCATGTCACGGGAGTGTTAGGTCGAGCGGGGGCCCCGCCCGGGCCGGGGAGCGCCCGCCGGCATCGCGATCGCCGCCGAGTCACCACACACACCAAACAGAGCAGGGGTTCCGAGAAAATTTTGCAAATTTTTTCACATTCCCCGTCACATCGAATCTTTAGACGCATACATGAAGTATTAAATATAAACAAAAATAAAAACTAATTGCACAGTTTGGTCGAAATTGACGAAACGAATCTTTTGAGACTAGTTAGTCCATGATTGGATAATATTTGTCAAATACAAATGAAAGTGCTACAGTGTCGTTTTTGCAAAATTTTTCGGAACTAAACAAGGCCTTCGAGGCCCTGCCGTTGGCTGTCTCGGTGTCATCCTCTCCTCTCCTCTCCTCTCGACTCGTCTCGTTCTCGTCACCCCCTTGTCGCGGAGCAGAGCGAGCAGCGGACCTCTCCAGGGAGCGCGCCGCGGACGGAGGTCAGCGAAGATGCCCGGGCTCACGGCGCCGTCCGACTACGCGGAGGAGCCGCCGCGTCACCCGGCCCTCAAGATCAACTCCAAGGTCAGCGCTACGCCCCCCTCTCTCCACGCGACCCCACCCGCTTGGAGATTCGAGAGTGATTGGGTCGGTGCCTTGCGGTGTCGCCAATCGCGCGGATTCGTTCGCGACTCTGGCTTGTCCCGTCCCGGTCCAGGCCGGCTGGATGCGTGCGAGGGCTTCTACGGCGCCGGCGCGTTGGCCGATCAGGCCGCCGCCGACTCGCCGTTGGTGCTGTGCAGCAGCGGGTACCACTCCGCTGCCCGTATGCGTCAGGCGTGCAAGGTGCTGTTACTGCGCAATGGTTAGCGAAGCGTGGTGAGCACTGAGCAGTGAACAGTGAGCAAATAGGCCACAGTTTCTATGCCTTTCTGGCCGCAGTCCCACGGCACTTGGATGTTGTATTTCTCTGTGCGCTGCCAGAATGATGCAGCGTATCGGTTGCTGAGTGTATAGATTATCAAGAGCTTTGCCTGAATGACTTTTTAATTTTAGTAGGAATTATTCCTGAACTATCCAGTAAGATACAGAAATGGGAGTGATCTCGGAGCATCATGCTGTTTGCAGGAGCCATTCAACGCTGAGCCTCACCGATCAGCGCTAGTCGCATCATACATCACCCCAGTGGATTTCTTCTACAAGAGGAACCATGGACCCATCCCTAAAGTCGAGGACCTCTCAAGGTTTCTTAGCACAAACTTCGAATTTCCATTTATCATTGTGATCTGTTACAGTTTACCAAATACTGACACTTTTATATGAATGGATCGACAGATACACTGTTACCATTTCTGGTCTCATCAACAAGTCTATTCAGCTATCCATGGGTGACATTTGGTAATGTTTAATGTTTTTTTATGGCATCTAATAATGTGACATGAATGATCTTTGCTCTTGAGTAAATAATTGACATAAAACTTTGCATTCAGGGCTCTTCCAAAGTACAATGTCACAGCAACTTTACAGGTTTCATATATACGATTGCCCAACTAATCATTCTGTGGTGCCTATATGTTAGTATGGCTAATAACCTAAGCGTATAACAATATGATCCTGACATTTACAGTGTGCGGGAAACAGGAGGACTGCGATGAGTAATGTACGGAAAGTGAGAGGTGTTGGATGGGACATATCTGCTCTTGGAACTGGTAAGCGACGAGGTCAGAACTGCGTTTTGTTTAGAGGTCGTAGGAATGGAACCCATCAGTGGTATGCGCGTGTCAATGCTCAAGGGTAGTAGCACCTGTGATTTAGTGAAATCTTATGAGTTCTAGACTAGAAATAAGAAGCCCTTACATATTACTCTAGTATCAAACTCAGTTTGGGTGAACTTCATGAACTCTCGTATGAACTAATTAATAACATGGTCTAGGTATAATGATCATATGAAATACTGAAAAAATTCTGTCTTCTGATTGCCCTCATAAAATTTGCTTCTAGATACTAGCACTTTGCATTTGCTTGTTGACTAAAATGATTCCTAATAGTAGTATATCTACTGATGTTTTGTATGATTCCAGCAACTTGGGGAGGTGCCAAACTATCTGATGTCCTTGAGCTAGTTAGAATACCAAAACTCAGTTCAGTCACATCTCTAGGCGGGAAGCACGTTGAGTTTGTTAGCGTTGACAAGTGTAAAGTGAGTGTGTTGATCCTTATTGACTAGCAGACACTTTTATGGCAAAGCCTCCCTGCTAATGTCATATTGTTTGTGTGTCAGGAGGAAAAAGGTGGTCCTTATAAGGCATCTATTCCATTGAAGCAGGCAACAGATCCTGATGCTGATGTATTACTTGCATATGAAATGAATGGAGAGGTGGACAAAAATTAACTTTTCTTTGCATAATTGAAATTCAATTTTAGATAGTCTCGATATGATGTTTAAGTTATTCTTCAACAAGTAGTTTCTTTATTAATGCCTTTGTGCCATTCTGCTACTTGTTTGCCTTTTCAGTTTTCATTTAATCTGGATGTCTTTTTAATTTTCTTGTTATAAACTACCATGTGTAGGTACTCAATCGGGACCATGGGTACCCACTCCGGGTTGTTGTGCCTGGCGTTATTGGTGCACGCTCTGTAAAATGGTTGGACAGTATCAACATAAAAGAGGAGGAATGCCAGGTTTTCTGAAACTATGAGTGCAATGCCTTCTCATATTTATTTTCTATGTTCAAAACTGACTGCTGTTCTCAACCAGGGTTTTTTTGTGCAAAAAGATTACAAAATGTTTCCACCAACCGTGGACTGGGACAATATTAATTGGTCAACTAGAAGGCCACAGATGGATTTCCCTGTGCAGGTATGCTGAATCATTGACTCTTCATTCCTCATATGTGGTGCTAGGTTCTCAAGAACTTATGTTCATTTACTTTGATCATGTAGTCTGCTATCTGTACACTGGAAGATGTAGATGTTATCAAGGAAGGAAAGGTCAGTATGTTTTCATAACAATGCATACTCTGAGACTGAATCCTGTGTAAGTACCATGGACAAATTTCATATAAATCTTCTTCACACACCGTTATGCTTGCTCGCTGCAGGCTAGGATTGCTGGATATGCACTTTCAGGTGGTGGCCGTGGCATTGAGAGAGTGGATATATCTGTTGATGGGGGTAAAACATGGATTGAGGCTCGTCGATATCAGAAAGACAATGTGGCGTACGTATCAGATGGACCTCAAAGTGATAAGTGGGCTTGGGTTCTCTTTGAGGCTACATTAGACATACCAGCAAATGCTGAGATCGTAGCTAAGGCGGTAAGTGAAATCCATCTCAGCCCACTGTTTCACCCAACTTACCAGCAATGCCTATTTGCTTGTCTTATAAGCCATACTTTTTCTGGCGGCTAACTGTGTTTTTCTCTCGTAATAAATCAGCGAATAGTATTTTCAGCCATGACGTCTTAGACTAGCGAACAAACTTTTAAAATAGTTTATGAGAAATGCACCTTGTGAACTACAGGTGGACTCGGCTGCAAATGTTCAACCGGAAAAGGTAGAAGACATATGGAATCTGAGAGGAATCCTCAACACGTCTTGGCATCGGATCAAAATACAGAACTCTTCAGGAAGATCTAAGCTGTGAAATTAAGTACGCTGCTGACAACTTGGAGCAAGCATGGTGCTGACCCTTGCGAGTCTTACCATTGTACTAAAATAATAAGTCATTTCAACTTTGTGTATTTCTCGTTTCTTGTCAAAAAAAAAAAACTTTCTGTGTTTCTCGAGTCAGGCTGTACCACGAATGTTGGAGTGGTGTTCTATGGGATTTGAGCTCACTTGATTTCTACGTAATGTCAGCTGCTGCTGTTTTTTTTTAACTGCTGTTATCGGTTGGTCTGATATCAACAATTGCATTCTGCGTTGAAAACTATGCAGCATAGAACACTTCTTTGGGCAAATGACAACTCCGGAAGAGAGGCGCACTTCATATCCCAGCTAAGAAATACTAATAAAAAGATAAAAAAGATGTGAACATATATATCATTCCTTCCTAGCAGTGGAAATGGAAGAATAAATTTCAGTACATAATGATGCAGTTAGCGGTAACATTCTTCCTATTTACTACTACATCAGTCCCATACACAAAAGGAATGCAGCTGCCGTGGGACGTGGACATCAATTATCAGTGATCTAGATCGAAGGAAAACAACAAAGATTGATATGCCAAATTACTGACAAGCAATGGATTGGATTAGCTATACTTCTAAGTGCTTCCAGCTACCTCCTCATCGTGACCGGTGTCACTGCCCTGCAAGAGTAATGGCTCATCGTGACCGGTGTTACTGCCCTGCAAAAGTAATGGGAAAAACATCTGGAAATTAGAACCAAGTCTACTTATACAACTACAAAGCAGGAAATGGTGTACAACAAACACATATACTTACATCAGTTGCCATTTGGTCCTTGATTGAGAACAAGTCCTTCAGCATTTTGTCCAAAGAATCCTTAGCTAATGGAGACTTCTTCATTTCTTTCTGTCCTGATGATTCTACAGAATCCTCAACAGGCGCGGCACCATTCTGAAACTGCAGCGACAACAGCAGTTTAGCCTGATCAGATATCTCATCCTAGAGCACTACATATCTTCATTGCCCTTCACTAGTGAAGGTAAACAATTGAAATGATAACCAACGTCTAGCTTTAAGTTCAGCAAGATTAGATTAACATCCACGAAAGAGTGCCACACCTCTGCATTAGCAGCACCTGGATGCTCTGATGTGTCTCCATTTTGGTTCAATTGACATTCTGTAGCGCTGGAATGCCGCGCGGATTCCTACAGAGCAGCTTGGTCAGACGCGTGAGAAGGATCAGAAAACGATGGAGACAATGACGAGAACATGTCGTCTGAGCTGAGCATCGAATCGCCGTGTCAGCACCTCACCCTCACCTGATCCTTGGCGGCATCCTGCTGCCACTCCGGCTGGAACTTCTGCAGCAGCAAGGTGAGCAGCTTCTGCAGCTCCGGTGGCACCTCCTCGGGGAAGAGCTTGGGGATGTCGTCCCTAGCGACGTTCTCGTTGACGCACCGCCTGATCAGTATCCTCAGGCACACCAGCAGCTGCAGCAGGGAGATGCCTATAAGAAGCAGAGTAGGGAACCGAGCAGTCTGAACCTGCTACGCCCGCGACGCGAGCGATGGCGCAGGAAGGAAGCAAGGAAGACAAAGGGAGACTGACGGGGTCGAGCTCGGCGTCGGAAGGGAGCTGGAGAGCGTCGCGGGCGACGGTGCGGTCGGCGGCGTCGAGGCCGGTGCGGCGAGTGCGCCAGAGCGCCTGTAGGATGTACTCGACCGACTCCTTGGACCCCGCGCGCGCCAGCAGCGGGAGGTGCACGTGCCCCCACAGCGCCGCCGACGTGCCGCGCTCCCGCTCCATCTCCGGGGTTCTGTTCCGCCCTACTGCCGCCGACGGGGACGCGAGGTGGACCGGTGGGGAACTGCTGGAAGGTGGAGAGGGGTCGATTCGGTTCTGGTGGGCAGGAAGAAACAGCCCAGAAGACGAGCAAGTTGGCCCAATTACAGTAGACCGCTTACTTGTTGAGGCCCACTTAATTTAATGGGCTTGTCGAAAGCTTGGACCATCAAACAAATTATTTTTTTAGGACAATCAAACAAACTATTGATCTGACACTTTTTAGTATCCTTACCCTATGCTATCACCCCAGTATCCAATTAACAAACTACTCCCTCCATTCTAAATTGTAAGTCATTCCAAGAATCTTAGAGAGTCAAAGCATTTTCATGTTTGACCAAAATTATAAAGAGAAATACTAAGATTTGTAACATAAAGTGAGTATACTATGAAAATATAATTAAGGATGAATCTAATGATACTTAGTTGGTATCATAATAATAATTATTTTACTATATAAATTTGGTCAAACTTAGGAAAGTTTGACTCTCCAAGATTTTTGAAATGACTTACAATTTGGGATGGAGGGAGTATTGATCACTTGTTCGTAAAAACACAAACTTGTATGACCATAATGTTAGCCAACATCTTTTCCAAATACTTGACACTTTTGATCTAACCACCCTTTGTTTCAAAATAGTCAGCACTTTACAAACTTTTTTTTAATGTTAGCCAACATCTTTCCCAAATACTTGACACTTTTGATCTAATAACCACTCTTTGTTTCAAAATAGTCAGCACTTTACCTTTGCGGAAACCCACGCTTTCCTATTTTATTCTTAAAAACACATGCGAGGTAAATGTTTTTCGAAACTTTTTAAAAAACATACTTTATTTGGTTTGGTGAGGATTCAAGGGGATCGACCGAAAGTCCAGGAACATGCATTTTGATCATTTTTATTCTGGAAAAAGTGGATCACACGCCTTTATAGCAGTGAATAATGTTCCCGAGATACTCCTACCTCAATCCCCAAATTACATAAACTTAACTCGATCATTTTGTCGGCCTATCACACGATCAACCGGATCCATCATATCCGGTCCACGTGAAGCACATGCTGACGACGGGCCCCAGCGAATAGAGAAAATAAAAATGGGCTCCTTTTTATTTTGAAAAAAAAATGAAATCAGATTGGTTACCGTGAGACTGACCAATCACACTTAGGTCAAGAGCGGTTAAAAACACCCATTTTCGCGCGGCAAATAAGCGCACAACACTTTTTTCATAACAAATCAATATAAATATTACTAAATTTCAGCAAAACAAATAGGTAGAACCATCCGAAACACCGAACACACTACTAGCTGGCGACCTACAACACCGGACACAGGGGCGGAGCTAGGTATAGATTAGGGGGTGCAACTGCACCCCCAAAAAATTAAAAAAACTATGATTATATCTAAAATTTTAAATACATATACCCACTCTATGCATCCACAAGCTAAGTACACCTTCTCTAATTTGTTCTAGCTTCGCCACTACGGGACACACTTTTAGAGTTGATGCCCTCCGACCAACATGCATCCTAATATTGAAACGTGCCACTTAAATCCACTAACTTCCCTAAAAAAAAGTCTAGGTCTACAAACTCTCATGCTTTTACGCATCCTAATGTTGTTCAAGTATATGCCATTTAGACTTAGGTCTTGTTTAGTTTGATGAGTGAAAATTTTTTAGGTATCACATCGGATATTTCATAAGATGTTGGAAGGAATATTTGGATACTAATAAAAAACAAATTACATAGCTCGTCTGAAAATTGCGAGATGAATTTATTAAGCCTAATTAACCCGTCATTAGCACATGTGGGTTACTGTATGGTTAATCATAGGCTAATTAGGCTTAAAAAATTCGTCTCGCGATTTAGCACCAAACTGTGCAATTAGTTTTTGTTTTCATGCATGTGTCTAAAGATTCGATGTTGTGGACGAAAAGTTTTTGGGTGGGAACTAAACAAGGCCTTATGTCCATATAACAGTGCGGGAGCTGGCTTTTGGTGAACATGGCGTCGCTGGCGTGGCACTGACTGTGCTGCTGCGAACTTGAAGAGTGCGTGAGGTGGTTTGTACTATGTGGAAATAAGCAGACCCACACTCTTCTTCATTTCCAGCTCCAGCTCCAGGGCGGGACATCAGTCAGCGTCACGCATACACACCTTTATTTAGCAGGCCGTCGTCACTACTCACTCGTCAGTGCAGGACAATGCCACCGCCGCCTGAGTACTTTTGGAGTTGATGCCCTCCGTGCAACACGCGCGGACTATTAAAATCCCCGCCCCAGTAGCCTCGTGTGTTTTAAAGCGACCGCGGGAGCCATCGGGCCATCGCCGGCGGCCGAGAGCTCGTGTAGGTGTAGCGGCTGTTCCCATGGCGTGGGCGTCAGGAGGCGCGGCGGCGGCGATGGCGGTCGCTCTGGTGGCGGCCACGTTGCTGGGGACGGCGAGCGCATCCCCGGCGGAAGGGATCCAGCCGCTTTCCAAGATCGCCGTCCACAAGGCCACCGTCGAAATGCAGCCGTCGGCGTACGTGCGGGCGACGCCGTCGCTGCTCGGGGAGCAGGTGCA
>Ga0182004_10002263_pt1 | contig 14845 bp, 18 predicted proteins | sample Sormic07211540_1_FD_120479 | JGI IMG/M metagenome (GOLD analysis project Ga0182004, IMG submission 120479) | Endophyte microbial communities from Sorghum bicolor roots, Mead, Nebraska, USA - 072115-40_1 MetaG | ecosystem: Host-associated > Plants > Roots > Unclassified | place: USA: Nebraska...
CACCTCCGTGGCTCTGGGCTTGACCAAGCACAAGCGAATAGGCGACGGAGGTTGAAGAAAGGTGTGTGCGCTGCCTCCACGGGAGAAAAAGCTGTTTGCGATGGAGAAAAAAGCTGTTTGCATCTGTTCCTGTGTACGATGGAGAAAAAAAAGCTGTTTATTTATTTTTTATTTTTTATGGGGCCTATGATACCTGTTGTTAGGAGTCCACTCGTCTGTTTCTGTTTGTAGGCATCCATGGCTTGCGAGGGGGGCCCGATTCAGAGAAGTGCCGCGCGTACGCTGGGAAAAGCGAGCTGAGCCTGATTGGAGGAGTGTGCGGTGGAATGGTACCGGGTAAATCAAGGAGTGCGGTAGTTTCGTCTGCCTGGGTGAACGATTGGTCTGTAAATTTTTTAGTTGTAGAGATATAATGCAAATATATAGTCACTCTGTTCTAAGGGGGCTGTTTGAGACTACTCTATAAACTTTATGGAGCAGCTCTATAAAAAACTAAAATTTTTGAAGTGTACCCCCTTATAAAAAGAGAATGGTGGTAGTATTAACCAAGTCTGGGTCGTCTAAATTTCGTTTTTGGTTGTCCGTTGGATATAGTTAATTACCTCATTCTTATGAAGGTGAGTTTTAACTCAAAACCACCACCTCTTACATACCTTCCCCTCACCCTTGCCCTTCTTCAAGGTAGAGCCACTGCTGCCCATGGCAGTCAACACCAAATCTCACTGCCACCAATCTCTCTCTTTTTCTTCCCTCTGCTCCATAGCCATTATCCATTCTCTCTCCCAATCCCTCTCTCTATCTATTTACTTTGTTCTTCTCAAATCAGAGCATTCAATAACAAAGGTTCTATTTGTTTCCCTACACCAAGGTAGCCCTATGGATAAGGATCAGGACGATGCTCTAAATAGGTACCCGCAGTTCTTTTCTAGTTTAATTTAATAAACTAAATAGATAATTTATTTCCTTATTTTTTCATTTAGTTAGACTATAAAAGAACCGTGGGTATTCATTTGAAAGGTCATCCCTATCCTTACCTATGGATAGCCAAAGCTAGAATGAGTTTACAGCTGAGGTGGTGCAGTTACTCGTGTTTGTTTTCCATGTATATGAACTGAGCCATGCCATAAAGAGATAGGTTTGGTACCTTTTGTAATATCGTGTACGTAGGCTTACCTCCTAAAGCACAAGGGACATAAAAAATTAGGAGGCTGAGCGCAGGGGCGGAGCCTAGTGGAGGCAAAACTGGGCTTCCGTCCTCCCTTGGCTCAGATAAATATCGATAGCCCACATACTTTCTTGGTCTCTATGGACTTTAGAGCATCTATAGCACATGACAGAGTTGAGAGAAGAGAGCCCACTCAGGTAACCCATTAAGTTTCTTAGCTTCTTGGACTTTAGAGCACCACAAAGTTCACAGCAAAGAGCCCACTCAAACATATGTATCGATGGCGCTCAGTCTTTGCATGCATGGAGAAGGATAGAGATGTTCCCTTTTCCCACACGACGTATGTATGGTCGTTGGTTTACTATTTTTGCCCCCCTCTAATTTGGTGCACCACCCTCCGCCGCTGGCTGAGCGATCAATCTGTCATTTGGATTACTGAGGTTGCCATCGTTCAATTTCCCGTTTCATGTGTAGCATCCTTATTGTAATGCACTAACGCTAGACACCTCATCATATCGTGACTAGTTGTTATTGTGTAACTATGAGACTAGTACTCATTAGTCGTCATTACTTATCAGCCGAATCTGCCAGCCATTCAGCAGTGTTTTTCTCTCACAATAAATAAGTCAACAGTACTTTTCTGTCATGGCTTATCAGCTAAACGAACAAGAGTGGCAAGTTGTGATTCTTTGGCAGCACTAAGTGTGATGAAAGTCTAAAGATTATATTATTTTATCTTGATATGATACTTTTTACAATTTTGCTAAAACTAATTGTTTCTCTAAATTTTAGCACCATGACAAAGTATGCGGCTTCTGGGAGTTAGAAAAGGAAAAAAAAAGGAGAGATTAATAGAATCACAAAGAAGGCTCATGAATAATTTTTTTTAAGAGTGGATGAGCCAACTAGTGTTACTCTAGAAGATGATGGCCTTACATAAGACAATGTTAGCATTAATCCAGAAGATGAGGGTCCTATAGAATACAATATTGGGATCGGTTCAGAGAACCTTCTCAAAATTAGAATTGTTGATCGATGTCTCTTAGCAATATTATGCATTGAGATAAAATTATATTGGATGAGATTGATATTGTCATCAACGACTTTGTATAAAGGAATGTTAGAAATTTCTTTAAGATAATTTAATATGTATAATTTTTTCATATAATTTTTTTGCTTTTGGACACATATTAAGTATGATAAAATTTTACATATACATGTTGAGTATTTTTTTCATATTTTATAAAAGGGGTCCTGAGCTTTGGTTTGGCTTTAGACCTAAAATTCGTACACCGAACGCGCACGCGTGCATGTACCTTGGAATTTCTGGAAAAATTCCAGAAAAAGGTGCGATCACCAAGGTTCGCCTCCACTACACGGGAAACGCGCAATACCATAGTGCGATCATCAAGGTTTGCCTCCATTGCACAGAAAACACGCAATACATACATGTCATGTACCTTGAAATTTCTGGAAAAATTCTAGAGAAAATTAGAGTAGCGTCCCACTGGACTGCCATACCACTGAACCACAGACCCATTTGCAAATGCAGTGAGATCTTGGGAAGAGAGACCTTGCCTGGTTGTCGATCGGGATGGAACAACGGCCTGACTAACTTTGGACCCGCCCAAAGCCCATGTGACTTCCCTTGAACACAAGCCCGTTCGATGGGCCGGCCCGAATTCTGTCTGGCCCGTTCACCCTTTCTCGTCGTTCAGTTCAGACTTCAGAGTTGAGACATCATCAGAAGGACGGACCACAGCACAGAGTCTCTCCGTCGGTGCCAGACTGCCAGTGGACTGCGAGTGCGAGGGAGCGCCTCCGCCTCAGATCCGAACCCCCCCACCGATGCGAGCTCCGGCGATGCTCCGCTGGGCCGCGGCGGCGCTCGTGCTCGCGGCGCTCCTCGCCGCCTCGCCGGCCGCCGCCTTCTACCTCCCCGGCGTGGCGCCCAACGACTTCCACAAGGTCCAGTTCCCTTCCCTCAGTCCACACCTTCCTCGTAGCGTAATGGTTCTCTCCCCACCCTTCCCGCGCTGGATCTCGGCGGCCAGATCCATCGTTTGGTCTTCGTCGAGTTGGATGCGAGCGGTGGTGTTCGGGATCTCGGGCGGTCCCGCTGCTCTCGCTCGCTCCCTTACTCGTACCCGCGGGTGGCAGTGGCACACGCTGTTCACTCACCTGACATGATAATCATAATCCGTTGGTGCTTCTGTGCGCGCTGGTGTAATCTGACGAATTGCGTGCCTGTCGTCTCATTTCTGCACGGCTGCGTTGCGTTGCTGCTCACTGCTAATGACGCACCACCCACTTCACTTGCTGTCTTGCTCCCTGACATTTTGATCCGGATGCATATGGAATTCTGGACTACTGGCTTTCACTTTTGGCTAGGTCCCTTGCTTCAAATCTCAATGTTGAGGCAAAAACGTTTTTCCCTAAGTGATGATAAAGAATAAAAAACTCTACAGCTGATCTAAAGTTTTAGAACGTTATTGAATGGTATACTTGAACTTAAGATAATAAGAAAATTGCGCAGTGAGTATGCCAGAGTCTGTGCCCACGTGTGTTCTAAATGCGCAGAGTACAGAAGAGTCTGCACCCAGATGTACCCAAATCTGTACCCACTAGTATTCAAGCTGTGCAGTTCTTCAAATTTTTGTACATAGAGTAAATGCTCGGCTTGATCTCAGAAAGTGAATTTCATATGTTCCATTGTATACATGATACTTATAGTTTGAACTTGGAAGCTGCAGGTGGTGGTGTCTTTGACAATAGGCCATTGTACCCAAACCATTTTTTCGCTTCTGTTTCTCTTGGTCCTTGTTGCCTGGTGTAACGTGTGGATCTACACTACTGTCTGACAGTCATATGTGTCCGTGCATCATGCTACCTAATTCACTTCTGCTTCTGATGAATCATGACAAGCCATTATTTTCAGATCTTTAAGTATCAAACATGTATATGTGTTAGTAGTTATGTTTAGAGAAACGAATGTCAAATGGTGTGTGTGCTTGACCTATGGGGGGAAAATAGTCTATCCCACTTATGATCAGAGCTTTACATTTCCTTCTTGGACACGCCCTGTACGCGTCTTGGCCACACGTTCTCATATCTTTAGATTCGTGGCCTTTTGTTTTACTGAAATATGTGTTGCATGTTCTCTAACTGGTTCATACATAATTCTCTGCAGAAAGATCCACTTTTGGTGAAGGTGAATAAGCTGACATCCACAAAGACGCAACTTCCCTACTCGTATTACTCTCTTCCATTCTGCAAGCCAAACACGATAGTTGATAGTGCAGAGAATCTTGGAGAGGTTCTGCGTGGTGATCGCATTGAGAACTCTCCTTATGTGGTCAGTACTAGATTGCTGCTTGTCACATATTCACCTGTGTAATTTGTAATGTACCAGATCACTGAGTTGTCATCTACTTTGTCGTTTCTCGTTTGTGCTGTAGTTTGAGATGGGGGAGCCCAAGATGTGCCAGATTATCTGCAGAGCAAAAATTGACGATAAACAAGCAAAGGAGCTCAAGGAAAAGATAGAGGATGAGTATCGGGTGAACATGTATGGATTTTATATGTGACACTGTAATTTTAATTGCATGACAAATGCTAGAGTTACATGATGAATTTTCTTCACAGGATTCTTGACAACCTCCCACTAGTTGTTGCTATTGCAAGGCAGGATAGGGGTGCTCCTGTTTACCAGGCTGGATATCATGTTGGTGTCAAGGGCCAATATGCTGGTGTAAGTTTGTGTGCTCAGCTGATGTTTTACTTTTAACAGTGTGTCGGTCTCCTTTTTTTTTTCTTGAGAGGGTGTAGTTATCTTATTATAAAATATATATGTTACAGAACAAGGATGAGAAGTCCTTTATCCACAACCACTTGACATTTTTAGTAAAATATCACAAGGATGAAACTGCAGATCTCTCTAGAATTGTTGGATTTGAGGTCAAACCATTCAGGTTTGTTTTAGTTATGCTTGTCATATTTTATTTGTATGATATGATGTTTTTTTACATGCTGACACTATCTTGTTTACTCACTTCATCTTTGTTAAATTTCTCGTGCCAGTATCAATCACCAGTTTGAAGGGCCGTGGAATGATAAAAACACTCGTTTAATCACATGTGATCCTCATGCCAGCAAGCTTGTGGTAAACTCAGATACTCCTCAGGAGGTTGAAGCTGGAAAGGAAATCATATTTACCTATGATGTGGCCTTCGAGGTGATATTTCTCACTTCTGCTTCTCTTTTTGTGCTCTAACTCCTTTCCTTCATACTCCCTCAGATTCTTAATTTAGGATGTGGCCTTCGAGGTGATATTTCTCACTTCTGCTTCTCTTTTTGTGCTCTAACTCCTTTCCTTCATACTCCCTCAGATTCTTAATTTAGGACATTGACATGATCTTAAATGTGACACTTTGACCTGCAATTTTTGTAGAAGTATATTGTTTTCTATATATATTATGAAAGTATTTTCCATGATGAATCTATTACATGAACTGTGTTATCATTGTCAAGTTACTTAATAATACATTGTAAACTTTGAGTTTGTTTTAATGTTTTCTGATGTGCTTGGTATTGCTTTGCAGGAGAGTGATGTCAAGTGGGCTTCTCGCTGGGACACCTACCTGTTAATGACAGACGATCAAATTCACTGGTTTTCTATTGTGAACTCTCTCATGATCGTACTCTTTTTATCTGGGATGGTGGCCATGATTATGCTCCGCACCTTGTATAGAGATATCTCTAGATACAATCAGCTTGAAACTGAAGAAGAAGCCCAAGAGGAGACAGGGTGGAAGCTTGTTCATGGAGACGTATTCCGCCCTCCTGCAAACTCTGACTTACTCTGTGTCTGTGTTGGGACTGGTGTTCAGTTCTTTGGTATGCTGCTAGTAACCATGATTTTTGCTGTTTTGGGTTTCCTTTCGCCGTCAAACCGGGGAGGACTCATGACTGCCATGCTGCTCACTTGGGTCTTGATGGGTTTGTTTGCTGGCTATGCTTCTTCACGCCTATATAAGATGTTCAAAGGATCAGAATGGAAGAGCATCACCCTAAGGACTGCTTTCCTGTTTCCCGGGATTGCTTTTGGTATTTTCTTCATCCTGAATGCTCTTATATGGGGGGAGAAGTCGTCTGGTGCCGTTCCTTTCACCACAATGTTTGCGTTGGTCCTCCTTTGGTTTGGTATCTCGGTTCCTCTTGTATTTGTTGGGAGCTATCTGGGCTTCAAGCAACCTGCCATTGAGGCTCCGGTGAAGACAAACAAGATTCCAAGACAGGTCCCTGAGCAGGCTTGGTACATGAACCCTGCCTTCACCATTCTTATTGGTGGTATTCTTCCGTTTGGAGCAGTTTTCATTGAGCTCTTCTTCATCCTGACATCAATCTGGCTTCACCAGTTCTACTACATCTTTGGCTTTCTCTTCCTGGTGTTCATTATCCTCATCATCACCTGTGCGGAGATCACGATCGTGCTGTGCTATTTCCAGCTGTGCAGTGAGGACTACATGTGGTGGTGGAGGTCCTATCTGACCTCAGGATCATCTGCAATCTACCTCTTCCTGTATGCCGGGTTCTACTTCTTCACTAAACTGCAGATCACCAAGGTGGTGTCGGGCATACTGTACTTTGGCTACATGCTTCTTGCCTCGTGTGCTTTCTGTGTGCTCACTGGTGCGATCGGCTTCTGTGCCTGCTTCTGGTTCACAAGATTGATTTATTCATCTGTGAAGATCGACTAGGCATGTTGCATGAGCCTGCAGAGAGTATGCTGATCTGAAGCGGCCTCCATTTTCCACTGAGTTTCTTTTTTTCCTGAATTTTCAGGAAAGCTGTACTTTAGGTGTTAGCTTATAAACCATTTATGCCCACTGTGGTTCAGAGTTGTATAAGGATATAGGACACTACTGCCAGCTTCATATGGGGCAATTTTTCGTTCTTGAGAACTGCTGTATACGTTCAATCCATGGCTCATTATCGTCTGCCACCCCTTTGCTACTTGTGCTACATGATGATGTTGATACGTGCTTGGCTAGTTGGCTTCATCAAGAAATGCTTGCATTCACTTGTACATATTCAGAAATGTTTGGTTCGTCTCCACAGAATATTCTTGCTACAGGGCAGGCCTCTGGGAGAGCTCCGGCATGCTGTGTTAACGCCTGAGTATAGATGGCCGTCGACACCTCCGGAGACTCCGTCGGGACTTAGTATGAATGTTCGGATTGCAGTCGTGATAGGGATTTTAGCTTAGGCTCCGTTTGGATCCTTTTATTTGGAGGAAATAAAATCTACTTAATAAATTAGGCTAGGCTTGAAATGTGACATGTCACCACTTACAAGTTCACATATAAGCCCATCTCAAATTCGAATGGTGAAAGATGGAAATTGATTCTATAGATCATTTTATGTTTATACTTTGTAACTTATAACACGTTCAACTCACTCCTATACGATAGAAATACAACACATAAGCATTTCTCTCGCACAGCCAACAATATATATAAATGTAATCTATATACAATCATATTGGCTTAATTAATATGTGTCTAAATTATGATTATTAAAATAAATTCAATTTCAAGGATCTAGGGCCTTAGATTTTTTTATAAGCTATAATAGTCGAAGAGAACTAGATAATTGCTTTTTATAAGCTAGATGATTGAACAGTTCAGAATAGCCAACTCGAATTGAGGTGTCTATCTTCTTCTTAATCAAGCAGCATTCGGTAACTTTGTCAAGTTTTCTGAAACTCAGGGCTGGTTCTATGGCCTTGTTATTGAAACCAGAAACTCAACAGTATCGCGAATGACCAAACACTTTACAGAGTCTGGGAGGGGTTTTGTCCAGACATGCGACTCACCTGGGTCCCAACTCATCCCTAAGCTTGCTCTCTACATGCGCAACTAAATTACAATTTCTAGGAACAAGGAGAACATCATCACATACGAAATGCTCATGAAGAAAGACCCGTGTATCCCTAATCAACATATCGCTAACCGCTAGGTCCATCGATGACATGAGAAGTGTCAGAACTTCATTCACTTGTCTTATAAGTTATAACTTTTTTACTATAATAAATCAGCGAACATTCAACTGTAACTTTTCTTGCCAGCGAATAAGCTCGGAGCGTCGAACCTACCTCAACTTGGACCTGAGAGATCCCATAATCCGTTGCCGATTGCAAAGCTTTAGCACATGCCGCTGCTAACGTTCGCACCTTCATCCACCGTTTAACACAAATCCAACGGCTCATGCCCAATCGAGTAAAAATATCAATATCAATATTTTACTAAGGCAAGCAGATAAGGTCTTCGTCTGCATCATCATCACGCACCGCCGCACCGCGCTCCCGTGCGGCCTGCCCTCGCCGGCATGGAACGTCGCCATGGAAAGTCACTGGATCTCAGTGCAATGCGTACGTTGTCTAGCGTCGAGCCGTCGCAAGGCCTCCCGCACCGTGCCGCGAGCAGACCTCCCCCACTATGCCATGCGGCCGTTAGCCTCCAGCGCCACGACGCCGCAGGGATCTCGTATAGTGCCGCGCTGCCGCAGGCCTCCAGCGCAAGCTGCCGCCCTGCAGCTCCGACCTGCCATCGGCCTCCAGCGGGACTACGTTGATCCCGCCCTCCGCGGTCGATGCCGCCACGCTTTTCGCATCCTCACCGGTCACCTCCATACTCCGCCATGCCTGTCGGACCTCCATGCTGATCCTGAACTCTTTGCTACGTCCATGAGCTTGCTGCGTGCGCTCGTAGTGCTGGCTGTGGCTGCTAGCTCGCCGCGCCGCTCTCCACGCTGGCCGTGCACGCTTGCTGCGTCAGCCTCTGTGATGGCCGCACTCGCTCGCCTCGCTCCAGGCCCGCGCTTCCCTCTGCGCAAACCGTCGGCGCGCCGTATGCCCGTATCGCCCTCAGCACTTGCTTCGCAGCAGGGCCGTCGAGCACTACGAGCGCCCCCTGGATTCATCGGACTCGTCGCCACTTTTAGCTTTGCCGCGGTGATGGCCGGCAATGCAACGAGTGAGCGCGAGCTGGCGGCGTGTGCTTGGCACCCGATGTGAAGTGACTGGGGATTTGCCTCCCTCAATCCCATGCCAAATATCCTCAAGGAGGCAGGAGCAGCCGACCCAGCGCTGCGCCTGGCGGTTGGCGCCTTGACGGCACCCGAGCTTGGCGGCGGCGATCACAGTGCCAGTGGGGAGCTGCCGTATGGCAGGAGCTGTGTTCGGCCGGTGGGCTATGGCGGCCAGTGAAAAAAGCTAAGTCCCTGACTCATGGGAACGATGGAAACTCTAACAGCCCTTAGATCTTAATTGAAGGGTGGATATGATAGGAAAAGTTACAGCATGACTTGCCTAAGCAAAGTCACTGAATCTGTATCCACCCCATCTGCCCTTGTGTGTATCTTGAACAAAATGGCTATATTTACGATGTCAAGCCTTGTTTAGTTACCTAAATATTTTGCAAAATGTTTCAAATTTCCCGTCACATCAAATCTTACGGCACATGCATGAAGCATTAAATATATGTAAAAAAGGTAACTAATTACACAGTTTGCATGTAATTTGCGAGACGAATATTTTAAACCTAGTTAGCATATGATTGGACAATATTTATCAAATACAAACGAAAGTATTACTATTCACATTTTGCAAAAATTTTTGCAAATAAACAAGGCCTGAATGTTTAAACACATGTACAAAGTATTAAATATAAATTAAAAAATAACTAATTGTACACATTGCAGCTACTTTGCGAGATGAATATTCTAAGTCTAATTAGTCTATATTTTGATAATAAAGTCCTATAGTAACACACATGCTAATAACAAATTAATTAGGTTTAATAAATTCGTCTCATAATATTTATTTTTTTATTAGTATTTGAACAACCTACCCGACACCGGATATGCCCTTCTGTTTGCATTACTTACGTGAATAGAGATAAGTGCGTCTCTATCGCATGATTTAAAACACAGCTAATTTTCTCTACAACGGTCATGTTTTTTTGTACTATTAAAAAAAATAGTAGAATCGCGATCAGTAGTCGCGGTCAAAAATAGGCGGGTTTATGTTAAATTTGTTGACCACGGTCCGCATCTTCTTCCGTGGGCCTCACTGTCCTCTCCTCTCGCGTGCCCGCGCCGCCGCGATCGCCAATCGCCATGGCTCCTCCTCCTCCCAACTCCCGCCTGCCAACGCCGACGGCGTCAGCGGCTACGGGCACCTCCTCGTCGCGAATAGACTCGCCGTCGCTAAAGGCCGCGCTCGCAATGGCTCTCATCCACTACAACCGCCTGCCCGGCAAAGCCAACGCCACCGTCACCGCCACCGCCGCCTCCGCAGGCACATCGCCCCCGCCTCTTATCCACTGGAAGCGCAAGGTGCCATTCCCCTAGCAGCACCACCCCTCGGACTCAAACCCTACCCCGCCTCTGACATTCGATCTCCTTCTCCCGCCCAGGCCAAGGACCGGAAGCGCGAAATCCTCCGCCTCCGCGAAGAGCTCAAGCTCCTCCAAGGTATGTACGCCCATGCCAATCTAGCCGCCGCTGTTGTTCGGTTGGCCGAATCCCATTGCCGGCGTCATGTCAATTGAGTTTTTTATGGGAGCAGATGGGGCGCGCGGGGAGGAGATGGAGCCCCCGGTTGCGTCGTGCCGGTGCCACTTCTTCGACGGGTGCGGGGACCTTCCACCGCAGCAGGGTGGCGGTGGTGGGGAGCATTGGGTTGACGAGGTGCTGAGGAGGAGGTTTCTCAGACTCGGTATGGCTTCGGTTTGCTTCGATGTGCTAGTATATTTTGAAATTTGTGTGGGCTGCTAATGCAATTTACACTTCTGTGATGTGTGACAGTGCGGTGGAAGGAGAAACGACGGCGAGTGGATCGGCCTCTTCCAAGTTGTAGTTTGATTGGTTGGTTATGCCTTGAATCTACTGTCATTATTTTGATGTCAAAACATCGAAAATTTGAAAAGTCTGTAAACCACAACCTTGCCCTTGCCTTGGACTTCATTTCTCCTGCAGTAGAAAACCTGTCAATGTGCAGTAGAAAATTTTGCAATGTGACACCCATTTCTGTTTATCTAGGGTTATCTAGGAAGTAGGAAGAGGAAATATTATAATTTCTTGGGCTATAGTTTCAATTGTTTTGTTTCTCCAGATTTCAACAGTGAGGATGAGATGCAGCAGCTCAGCATGTCGATTGATTTCCTGGTGGAGCTATCAGACGGCATTTTTGCCAAAGTAAAATTCTATCATTTGGTCACAACTAAGATATTTTGTTTCATCTTTCTAAAGGTAAGATTCACTTGTGCAGAGAGAAGCTGGCCCCTCATTTGCTACATTTTCTCACCAAGCAGTAGATTTCATTTTGGGTACGTTAGAATTGAGCTTTTATGTGTTTGTGCTCTGACCATTAGTCTTTGAAAAAAACAGAATGCAATGAAACGAAAAGTATGAATATATAAATGATACTCATGTTGCATATGCAATCTATGTTTGGTTGAAATTGAAACTACCATGGGTAATCATTAATCATTCGATAATCATGTTCCCTGTTCAGCTACACTGAAGAACATTCTTTCATCAGAAAGGGAAAAGGAGCTAGTTGGGGAGATAATCGATGGTTTAGTGACTCGTTTGATGAAAAGGATGTGCACCGTTCTTGAAAATCCTGGTACTTCAGATTCAGCTGACACTTGGTATATTTATTTTGTATTTGTTTTCCCAGACAAACACATTTAAAGTAATGACATGGTGCAGTGAGCTGTACAGAAGCTAAGATTTTATTTTGTAGCATCACTGCTTCTCCATATGTTTGTTGGGTAGTGCAGTTAACCTTCAATCAAGTTGATTATAGTTTGGGCTCGTAAGTTATTCTTTGTTGATTCATGTTCCATTGTTTCATAGTTTGCTGTGAACATAAGCCTAGTCCCTTTGTTCTGCAGTAGAGCACAAGGGTCCTGATGCTTCGAGGATCCGTTTTTTTATTTCAGTGTCTACCTCTCTCTTAAGTTAATGTTAAGTTAAACTTGTGAAGTCATGGTCTCATGGGCAGTATTTTCCAGTAGACACTGAAATGCAAAATAAGTATGTCTTCCTTAACATTCCAGTTTCCAATGAATCCGAATGCAATAATGCACTGCAGCTTCCAAGTTTCATCTGCATGAGATTACTATGAGTATTTACCTGTACTTTACATACTATCCCCATAATAATGTCGAGTACACCTTAGGTACCATTTGATTTTTAGTCCTCCTGATAGTGGTACCAAGTATGATAAATTAATTGGAGACTTCATTACTTTTATGTTGTATATGTAAAAAATCTTTGTGTTTTTTTCCATTATTATACCCTTATTTCATGCTTTATTTTCATCAAGTCTGCTATAGTGCTATCTATGTGGCCATATTTTCTTGTTTTCCTGAGTTACCTTTTATCGTTTTGTTACTGAGAACTGAACATTAAATAAACGAGGAGATTAAGGTCTGTATTTGACAATTGACAGACATGTCTGTTTGCTTCCTATTATAACATAGGGCATGTTTAGTTCCACATGGAATGCAAAATGCAAAATGCCAACTACTTTTTTCAGGGTTGTGTTTAGTTCCATCCAAAATGCAGAATTTATTGCCCTCATTATGGCCTCTTGAGGCTCTTTTGGGCTTTTTTTGGCCTCTTGAGACCAAAATCCAAAATGGAGAATAACCACCTTTTTGCCAAAAAAAAAATGTATGGTGTTTAATTCCATTATGCAAAACGATCTACCAAAACCCAGAATTTTTTGGGATGAAAGGGGAACTAAACACCCCCCCTAGTTTATCCTATTGATTTCTGTTCCTTCCATCTTGTTCAATATTTTGCAGGATCAACTGGCTGCTCAGATGCCCAGTTCTCTGTGCAGCATTTATTCCGTAAGTTGGGAAATGATGAATTCATTGGTCAGCGGGTAATCCTTGCAGTTTCTCAAAAGATCTCAAATGTATCTGAAAGATTGCTCTTGATCGATCCGTTTGATGATGCTTTCCCTGATATGCATGACAATATATTCATCATGTAAGCTGACCTTCGTTTGTTGAGAGTTGAGAATCTTTACTCCTTAAGTCAATCATTAATGTCCAGTGTGTTCTTGAGAGTTGAGAATAAACATTTTGACTTCTTTAGCACTGAATTATGGATGGAAAAAATAATCATTACTTCAGTAGTTTGCACATTGTATATTTTTTCAGTGCACAATAGTTCATATATAGAGGAAGTGTCAGATTGTCAGTAGCCTGGTTCTCCTTGTATATTTGTATGGTCACTGGTTTTATATTATGGCTAATGTATTGCAGGTTCTGTTGAGATACGCTCAAACATCTGAATCTTGTTTCCCTTTGCTGTTGGCTTTATCCACTATTTTACATTCAAAACAAGCTATGCTATGATATTCCGAGTTGGCATAATTCTGAAAGATGATAGTTATGATTCAGCTAGTTTTGTCTATCAGAGTCATCGAAACTAGGACAATTTTTTATGATCTCTAGGTACATCATTTCTGAAGCAAATTCTATTGATGCTTATTTAGTAACTATTTATATGGATTGTATTCTTGCTATAACCATAAAGATTTTTTTTGTTGTGTCTTAAAGTTGGACTCTAACTTTATCACTTATGCATGCTCATTTTGTCCCATGCTGTAGGATTCAGTTACTCGAGTTCCTCATATCTGATTACATGAAAGTTTGGCTATGCTGCGAGCATATTGACAAAAGTTAGTGCTTTCGTGCCCCCAACAGTCGTGTTTTCTATTTGCTATGCTATATGAATTGCATTGTCACTGAACATGACAGTGGAAAACATTAACTCACTTGAATTGGGGAAAAGTGACCATATCCATTGTTTTTACTTTGCTAAATTCTTCTGGTTCTTGTAACTGCTGTTAAATAACTTTCATTTCTGTATTATATCGTACTACAAAATTAATTGCTGTATTTTGATTTACAGACATAATGTAGAAAGTACATTGACTGAATATTATAATAACAATTCTGAATGGGAAACTTCTGAAAGATACATGCACCTGATGCCAGTGCAATACTGTTCCATCATTGTGTGTCACTGTAAGAGCTTAATTAACTTAAATAAAACTATTGTTCAGGACTTTTTGAGGAATGTACCAGATCCATTCTCAAGGCACGCAATGATTTGCGAATCCTGGAAAACATGAATGGGCTCTATGTGGTGTACATTGAGCGTGTGGTCGGAAGGTTGGCAAGGGAGGTGGCTCCTGCTGCACATCAAGGAAAGCTTGACCTAGAAGTCTTCTCCAAACTGTTGTGCTGAGAGTGCCTGCATCTGACTTTCCAAGCCCGACGACCCGGCCTGCTAAATGCTCAGGTCGATTCAAAACCACGATATCATTGCTCCACTTAGACTATGTGTATTTACATTTCTCTTTATAAGACAAACTTTGGAATCTGGTAGTGGATCTACTTGTGTGGCCTGACATTGTTTCATGTCACTATTCATAGTTGATTAGTTTCATTTTGCTGACTTAACTCCATATCCTGTGAGTTGCTATAGACATGCTTGTCTACTCTTCAAATTTAGGTGCATCTAAGGATTTCTGCACTTTGCCTTTACTCTCTACTGCTAGTTCAAAACAAAATGCTTTGTCTACTC
>Ga0182004_10002264_pt1 | contig 14844 bp, 11 predicted proteins | sample Sormic07211540_1_FD_120479 | JGI IMG/M metagenome (GOLD analysis project Ga0182004, IMG submission 120479) | Endophyte microbial communities from Sorghum bicolor roots, Mead, Nebraska, USA - 072115-40_1 MetaG | ecosystem: Host-associated > Plants > Roots > Unclassified | place: USA: Nebraska...
ATAGAGGGGTGTAGTCTTGGCTAGACCGATAGTTTTAATTCCGCTTTTGTTTCGGTTAGCCGGCGCAATAAGTTTTAGAAAGGACTATTCACCCCCCCTCTAGTCCGCCATCTCGACCCTTCAGCCTCGCCCTCGCACGACGCCCGAGCCCGACCTGCGTTGCCAGGTCCTGGAGTTTTCCTCGCCCTCGCTCGCCTGTCCTTGAAGCCGACGAGGACGTCGCACCTCAGCCCTGCAACCGTCCTTGAAGTCGATCCTGCGTTTTGCCAGGTCCTGGAGTCGCCCTCGCCCTTGCGTTTCCTGGATAGTCCACAACCCTAAAACAAGGTGAGTTAGACAACTGAAATCATGTTGATTGGAGTTACACATTCTTGAAGCGTATTTTGGACTGACAATTATATCTCATTAATATGCCATTTATGTGACGCAAAATATAAGTACGATGCATTTATATTATACACATCATTTTGTTTCAAAAGTAACAAATATACCTTGTAAAATTTTAGACTGGGGGTGCAGCTATTGGAAATAAAAATTTTAAAACAGCTCTTTATTTGATAGCTTGCAGGCAGAGAAAAATATGATGTAATAATGGTTGGTAGACAAGGGAATAAATTGTTAGTTACACAAAAACTTCTAAAATAATGCTCAGTACATGTTCTCTGTTTTGTTTTCGCGTCGGTATATAGTTTTGTTCCCTATAAATTAGCGGCAAAAGAGACATATATTTGATTTCACAAACTTTAAAGACGTCGTGCTCACTGTGACTATATTTGATTTCACAAACTTTGCTTCTTTAAGATAAATGTCACTTTAAAGTTGGTATTTAAGTTTTATTATAATATTATTATCTTATTTTGTGATCCATGTATTTTAAATAAAAAATGTTAGCTATCCCGTAGTAACGCACGTGCACGCTACCTACTCAATAATAAAAACAACCAATATTAATGCTGATTGAAATAACAACAATGGTTCCCTCCTATTTCCACAAGTTCCACCTGCGAGCCGTTTACTTTTCAATTGAGGGCTGTTTAGTTTATGAAAAAATTTGCAAAGTTTTTAAGATTTTTTGTCACATCAAATTTTGCGGCATATGTATAGAGCATTAAATATAGATAAAAAATAACTAATTATATTTGTCTATAATTTATGAGACAAATCTTTTAAACCTAGTTAGTCCATAATTAAACAATAATTGCTAAAAACAAATGAAAATACTACCGTAGCCAAAACTAAAAAATTTTATCAACTAAACAAGAATCCGCCGCCAAAGTCATTCATGAATAACCACCAAAACGTAAGTTTTCAATTGTATTAAGCCTGCCAATTTCGTTCACGCTTAGCGGCGAGCAAATGATGAAAAACATTCTCTAAACATATTGATGGCAAAAATAGAATGACATGAGAACATAATGGAAGCATTGTAGGAAAAGTGTGAAAATCGAAGATTCCAAACCACGTGAATTTGATGTTGAAGGAAGACACTCGTTCAGTTCGCTGTAAACGATTCCTTCCCGAAATGCTTCGTAGAAATGGTTTGCTAATTTATGTAACTTTATCAGGCGTGGAACAACTCATTCCAACATTACTCCCTCCGGGCATATTTAGGTGTTGCAGTGAGAACTATATTAAGTTTAATAAAGTTTATACAAAACATTAGCATCATTTGTATCTTTAAATAAATTTATTATAAAAATAGATTTATTGATCTATTTAGGGTACTAATTATATATTATAAATATAAATATTTCATTTTATATTTTAGTTAAGTACCTTTAATTTTTTTTCAAGGCGAAAAATAAGAATGACAAATAAAAAGAGTATATATTGCACTATTCATGCATTACTCACATGAGCTTCTTTTTCTCTCATCTTCTCTCCTCATCTCATAAAGCCGAGCAGGTAAAGCCAATTTTTTTAACTTCATTTGCTTCAACTAAGGCTCTGTGAGAGGAAAAGATAGGAGAGAGAAAAAAAGCTATTATGAATAGTACATACACAGTAAATACGGTCACAGAAGCTGGAGCCGGTGCGAATCCTACCAAACTGGTCCTAATAAAACAGTATCAGCATGTACACTTCGCAAATCCAGGGCTTTTTTAGTTCTAAAAAAAATTTTATAAAATTTTTTAGATTCTCTATCATATCGAATATTAAGGTAGATACATGGAGTATTAAATATAAATAAAAAAATAATTAATTACATAATTTATCTGTAATTGTCTAAACTAATTTTTTGAGCTTAGATAGTTTATGATTAGATAATATTTGTTAAATATAAATGAAAGTGCTAGGTGTCAGTTTATTTTATTTTATTTTATTTTATTTTGAAATAAACAAGGCCCCGATCTCCCAACGGATCTCCGGTCCCCACACGGCCACACAGACAACAGGCCTTCTCGGCTTCTCCCCGCCGCATCGCACACCAGTACACCACCGCCGCATTTCGCCGAGCTGCCGGCGCTGGAACCCCTCCCTGACCTCGCAGCTAGGGATCACCGACGCGGCCCCTACCGCGCTGCCATGGGCTAGACCCCGCTGCCGGCAGGAGCATGGGGCCGCCTTCTCCCCCCGACAGATCTAGCGGGCCAGCCGCCGGAGTGAGTACCGGTGAAGGACGTCGGCGCGGTCCAGTCTCGCTTGCTTCCTTGACCCCCATTGCCGGCTCCTCAACCAGGTCGCCCCCTAAATCCTTGCTCAAATCCCCCGATTTCTCTGGCATTCCAAACCCTAAGCCGCCCTAAGCTGGTATGCTAGATTCATATGTGTTTTTTTGTTGACCCGCTGGACTACATTCTTATGGGTATTGTGTCGCTTACAGGCTGGAGGAGCAGCAGAGAAGACCCGAGGAGCACATCGTTGCACGAGGAGTAAGTGTGCTCAGTTTCCCATCTCATTTCGTTGCGTTAAGTGTTTGTTGATGCTATGCACAGTAGTTTATATGGCTAGGGATCTTTATGGTTGCGTTGTTTATTAAGATGCTCGTGGTTTAAAAATGACGCACGTGAGGTGCCCATTGTATACAACCTTCCAGGTGTAGCTCCTAGCGTCATTTGGTAATGTTAGGCTTATATTATATCTCAGCCCCTATACAGGCCACATAGATTATACTTCTCTGAGATAAAAGTCATGGTAAGAATTTTGTGTGTTTTTTCTTCATGTGTGATACAGTGCTGCTGGTGGTACCACCTCCACTGGTGAGATGTATTTGGGAGATTGCACTGTGCCCAGTTTCTTGATCCACCACTTAAACCGATTCCCTGCACTGCAAAAAGCTCCTCAATCAGTAGGAGCATCCAGCCACCAAGTTTCCTCTTATTGGACCTTCTTCGTTAACACTAGTCAACCAGAACCACACCCTCTGAACTTTATACCAAAATCGAAGAATCTTGATGAAATTGAGGCATGGGAGGAACCGCTGACAAGAAAAGTACATCTGAGAGGGAGAACATTGTACTTAGAGGTTGACATATGGGTCTCGCCTTTTTTTACAATTCTATTTCAATATTATGTGTATTGGCCTATTTGGTTAACATCTCATCCTAAAAACAGCCCATATTAGTTCCATCCTCGATTAGAATTTAGAACCAGAGTGCAACGGCCGAGTGGTTAAAATGTGCAGCATTGACTAGTGAGAACTAACTAGCTTTTTCTTCTCAGAAGAATGTAGCTTAGGTTGCCTATTCTGTTCATGTTTCAAATTCATTTTGTTTTCTGCTTGTGATAACACATTCATTTGCATATTATTCTCACAGTGTAGTCCTTTAGCTTACGTTGCTTCTCAGCTTCTCCTCTATGTATTCCTTTCTTCTGCAGAAACAGTATATGTGCACAACACCTGCTAAATGCCCCTGATGAAGCAAGTTCTTCCAGAAACAGGGATGTTTGCCTGTGACGGTGAGGAGAGTGGCCCTGACAGGATCAGTGACCTGCCAGACGAGTTGCTGCTCCATGTCATGTTCTTCCTAACGCTGCAGGAGGCAGTGCAGACAAGTCTGCTGTCAGGAGGTGGCAGAACCTCTGGGCATCTTTGATGTGGCTCGTTACTGATGCGGCCAAGTTCAGCAGCATGGGAACTTTCAAGAACTTGGCCTTGTTTAGTTCAAAAAAAATTTGCAAAACAGGAATAGTAGCACTTTCGTTTGTATTTGATAAATATTGTCCAAACATGAATTAACTAGGCTCAAAAGATTCGTCTCGTCAATTCCGACCAAACTGTGCAATTAGTTTTTATTTTCGTCTATATTTAATACTTTATGCATGCGTCTAAAGATTTGATGTGACGGGGAATCTGAAAAATTTTGCAAAATTTTTTGGGAACTAAACAAGGCCTTTGTTGACAATTTGGTCACGTTCCGAAGTTCTTTGCTGGATCCAGTGCCACTGCATGAGTTTTGGATTTCTGCCATATGCAACAACTCCGATGATTCCCTTGAATATTCTGACATCCATCCTTGGGATTCGCCATGCCCTTGATAGCAATGCCTGGGCTCTAGGCATACTGGGCCTTGTTTAGTTCCTGTAAAATTTTGCAAAATTTTTCAGATTCCCCGTCACATCGAATCTTTAAACGTATGCATGGAGTATTAAATATAGATGAAAATTAAAACTAATTGCACAGTTTGGTCGGAATTGACGAGATGAATCTTTTGAGCCTAGTTAGTCCATAATTGAATAATATTTGTCAAATATAAACGAAAGTGCTACTATTCCTATTTTGCAAAACTTTTTGGAAGTAAACCAGGCCTGAATCATTCTGGCCCCAAGCCTCTTTCTATAGAGGATTATCCCTTCCCATTCACCTCGGTGCACTTGAAAACCTTAGTCCTTAGCCATTTTTGGGTAGATGACTGCTTTGTCCAGAACCTCTCCATCTGCTGCCCAGCGTTAGAGGATCTACAGTTGACAAGTTGTGCCGTCCATGTCACCATGTTTTCGTCAACCAAATTGAAAGGTTGACCATTACTAGTACACGAAATGATAATGATTTCCCTGGAGAGTTACAGTATCTTGTGATAGACATGCCAAACCTAGTCTTCCTGAGACTAGAGATACCTAGAAGAATTATTCACCTCTTGAATGTGTCATCAGTGAGAGCAGCCTCAGTTCACTTTTATTCCCTCTCTTTCCAGAACCCTCAGGTTCCCTGCAGTATTATTAGTACTCTGTCAAATGCCATGGTCTTGACGTTGATATCTCCATCTGTCTTTGAAGATGTATGGCACCTACTTTAGATTTACTTTTGCTCCAATGTACCTTTTTTGTGTATCTTTTGAAACTTTTCTGGACCTTTTTTCAGGTGGTGCCAATACAGCGTGATCTTCAAAGGTGTAAGACATTCATGTTTAGATTTGAAATTTTTTGGCCCAAAGAGAAAAAATTTTGTGAAAATGGGGCCTGGGAACTAAACGGGGCCAAAAAATTTTGGGGCAAAAATTTTAGGTTGCAACTGTGCACGCACTTCCATGAAAGTCCACCAATGACAACTGCAAATGCATGCAGCCTAAGTTATGTCAGAAAAAAATTTGCTAAACTAAACACCTAAAATTTTTCGCGTGTTCTGACCACAAAAAATTTTATCACTTTGGCCAAAAAATTTCAAATCTGCCACCAACAGAATGATAGAAGAGCCCAAATCATCGTGCGCATCTTATCCACGCGTCTTTGTCCTCTCCCAAATATCAAAATCAAGCCCCTTTCCATTCAGGTTTAGGATGGTAAGTTCTTTAAAATCCACCTTGTACGCATGCAGACGTGAAATTTACACCTTGCATGCTTAAAATTGAATTAGCTATTTATGTACCGAGGAAATTGACAAACATTGTTGTTATATTTTGGTAAGTTCTTTAAAATCCACCTTGTACGCATGCAGACGTGAAATTTACACCTTGCATGCTTAAAATTGAATTAGCTATTTATGTACCGAGGAAATTGACAAACATTGTTGTTATATTTATATATGTCGTTGTAGGTGATATGCATTTGGTGACCTGGTAGGCATCTGACCATGGATTAGAGTTTCTGGCACTTGGGAGTTACGTCGATGACAGTACTTGTGATTTGGCAATTGCAGCTGCCTGTACTGTACCAAACTAATGTCTTCCTTTAGCGTTTTGCTTGCTACCATTATGCTTTCGCGGACCTTTTTGGCGTAAAACTTCCCTTCGTGGTATCATGGAGCATAGCACTTGTCTAGTAAACCGTGAACTGTGGGTTGATTCTGCGTTTGGTGAAATGGTATGGTAAAAAATGGTCCGTGCTATTGTGATTGTCGTGTATCCTGTCATCATGGCCCTTGATGTATGGCACCCAAAAATTACAGTTTGATTTTTGGGTGGTGCTTGTGATTGTCGTGTATCCTGTCATCATGGCTCTTGATGTTGGATGATGTTTTCGCCTATGGCCTTGTTTAGTTCAACCCAAAAACCAAAAACTTTTCAAGATTTCTCGTCACATCGAATCTTGTGGCACATGCATGGAGCACTAAATATAGATGAAAATAAAAACTAAATGCACAGTTTGTCTGTAAATCACGAGACAAATCTTTTAAACCTAGTTACTTTATGATTGGACAATATTTGTCAAATAAAAACAAAAGTGCTACAGTGTCGAAATCCAAAATTTTTTCGGATCTAAACAAGGCCAATGATTGAAGGTTGGGAAAATTTGTGCTTGGATTAGCTTCGGATTATTGAATTATGGCTCTCTATTTGCGTATCTGCAATTTATCCCATGGGCTGAAGCCTAGGTAATGCCATTTGTTGTTGCATTTGCAGGCTACTTCGTTGGTCGATCTAATAGTTGGGCAGAATCAGTAGTGTTACTCAATTTCGTAGTATTGAAATTTATCCCAATCTACTCAATTTCGGATTGTCGTGGGTCTTCTACTCACTTTCTATTCAACTACTCTTCTTATATAACATCTCTATAATGGTTGCATGCCAATAATCTTGATTCATAGTATTGCTAAAATCTTTTCCAAGCTTATGGCTAATAGATTACACCCTTGAAGGAATTGGTCTCCACAAAGCCAAAGCGCCTTCATCAAGAAGCAAGACATCCAAGACAACTACATCCAAAACATCGTTTGTCAGCTACATATATAAAACAAAGAGCCCCTCGTAATATTAAAGCTTGATATTCAAAAGGCCTTTGACACAATAAATTGGGCTTACATCCTTGAGGTCCAACAGATCCTTGGATTTAATTCCCTTTGTCAAGAATGGATTTCGATCCTTTTTGGGACCCCAATGTTGAATGTATCCTTGGTAGCCAGGCACCCCCCCTCCCGATGCTTTTAGTTCTAGCAATCGACCCTCTCCAGAAGACGCTTGGCCCTGCGGCAGATCAAGGACTCTTGAATCTTTTACACTTGTCCACAACAAAATCTAGGACATTTATACGTGGATGGTGCAACCATATCTGTCAACCCAAATAGGGAGCTGATTGTAATAAAAGGAAATACTCACCTGCTTTGGGCATGCTCCTAGGTTGATCACAACACTACTACACAAATGCTTTGGGCATGCCACTACTCACCTGCTTTGGGCATGCCACTAGGCTCTTCCATGCTCACTGCCTCGCTCACCTACATGCGCCCGAGGGAGACAGATGGTGTGCGTCCCATTTGACATAGAATTTCATAAAAAAACATTCGCTCCCCGTAGCGACAATACATCCTCTCTCTCTCTCTCTCTCTCATACGTGGATGCAATATCGAGACTGCTAGCGACCCATTGTGGGTGCCCTTACCATCCGAAGCTGGTTAAGCGCTTGTTGATATTTCAGGCGCCGAAGGAAGTATGGTTGGCTGATTTCGCTTCACGGGGTGCACAGGTCGCGTTTCTTCTTCTTTTGGATGGTGGATGGACCAATCGGTAACCGATGGCAGCATGAATCGTTACAGTCCAATACAACACCGCTGTCCCTCCCCTCCCTAGCGGTAACCTTTTCAGTTCTCGACCTAAGGGAGATTGTGAATCATATGCCCCGGCCCGCCATTGTCCTCGCTCCAGTGCACTTCGCCCTGGTTCACCCCCTTATCGCCTCACCTCTTGCCGTCGCCTCTTCTCTCGCAGGGCATCGATCTGCAGTGAGAAGGAGGCTTCCTTGTGTCTCTTCCATTTTGGTAGCGGCGTCTTGCGCCATCCGGCCAGTTCATAGCCGGTCTACCTGTGTTGGATAAAATCGACCTATCGCTTGTGGGAACCAATCATATAATTGGTGTTAATGATTGCCCTACAACAAATATAGCACCTATATAATTTTTAGAACATATGGAATACACATTACAGCTAGTGGTGCGCTAGCTATCACGGTCTGCCAACTGGATCGGGATTATCTCAAGTCAATGTTAAAAATAGTGAGATATATCATTGAGGCCTTGTTTAGTTTGGGATGAAAATTGTTTGGATGTCACATCGGATGTTTCATAAAATATCGGAAGGGGTATTCGGATACTAATAAAAAAACTAATAACATAACTCGCTTAGAAAATGCGAGATGAATTTATTAAGCCTAATTAATCCATCATTAGCATATGTGGATTACTGTAGCATTTAAGGCTAATCATGGACTAACTAGGCTTAAAAGATTCGATCTGCAGTGAGGAGGAGGCTAACCATGTGCTAAGCCATTTAGTTTTTTTTTTCGGAAAACATATACAATTCGTAGGCCAGAACAGTCATTATCCTAGCAGAAATTTAAATGATTTCTCACATAACATAAGAGATAAGTAGGTTAAAGTTAAGATGTACTCAAAAAAAAAACACCACCATGCGCCACGAATAGTTAGACTGCTTAGCTGTCAAACGACTCAAACACTCTCAATGATGTGTGATGCGAGACTTTCCCACCAGAGTTTACAATATCAAAAAATATTATTGTCTGATAGAAAAAGTATGATTTATAAGACAAACGAATGAAGTCGTTGTCTTTGCCAAATATATGGGTGACCACTTGCATGGCCTTTATAAAACAGACAATTAATCAAAGGCATGTTCCTCACGCCATATATAATTTCACTGCTACCTGCCCACACCACGAGATTGTACCGCCATCCCTGCTGGTCAGATGCTGTTTCCGGTCAAACTGCATAAAAATATGCTATTAAGCAAAGGCATGCATCTTCCGCACGCCACTAGGATTTCATAGCTACCAGCTGCTCACACCACCATCAGTCATCAGTAAGAGCTAGCTCTGAGCAAGCCATGGCAGAGATAGTCGCCGGAGCGACTGGGCACACTACTACACATTTGATTTTACGTAACATTGTACGTAAGGGCTCCGAGGCGGATGTTGGTTTCGCCCGCCATGGTTATTCACGGCCGGCTCAAGCCGGCCAGGCCACAGGACTAACCGTGGCGCGGGCAATGTTAGCCAACCGACACGGTTAATGAGATATTAACTGTGGTGGTCGTTGTAATATAACCGCCACAGTTAATAGTTATTAACCGTGGCGGTTGCTTATATTGCCCACCTCGGTTAATACCTCATTAACCGTGGCGGTTTTGTAAGATTGCCCGCCTCGATTAAGTCTGGGCTATAAATGCAGCCACGCTCTTTTCCATTTTTTAGAGGGGAACATTTTCCCTTAGATTTAGTGAAGGAGGATACAACAAGAGGTTGATTTACATTCTCAATCGCTCGATCCTCTCTCTTTTCTATGATTTGGAACCCTTTTGCTCCAGATCTAGATCTAGATCTATTTTGGGTTGTCTTTTTTCTAGATTAGTATGCTTACATGTGTTATTGTTGTTGTCTCTACAAGGGAGCGAGTCATGGACAGAGAATGGATGTATAAGATGTCAAGGTTGGATCCAGCTTACATTAAACATTTGACAAAGTTTATTTCCATTGCCAAAAGTCATCGTCTTAGCCTGAAGCGGGAACTCACCATCTATCCATGCAAGAGCTGCAAGAACCTTTATGCCCATAGAGATGACAAGGTGAAATCTTATTTGGTCCGATACGGTTTGATCAAGGATTACACTGTTTGGAAGTTTTATGGGGAAACAGAAGATTCGAGTGCATTTGATGGAGGCCGGAAGTCGTCAACAGTGGCTGTGGCAGCGGCGAATGCCGAACCACAAACCTCATCAGTAACGGACAACGGACATGGTAGTGCTACTACCCACAATGTAGAGCACGACTACATCATGATGGCTGATCTGCTCCAAGACATGGCTGACGGCGATGAAGGATACGATGATAATGATGAGCTAGTGAGGGAGACCGTGGAGCTGTTTGAGTCAATTGCTAATCGTCTTGATGACGAGGACATTTTATTTGGGAGCCCAAAGTGGTTGGAGAATTTTAGAGAGATGAAGCAGGCAGCCATTGATCCTCTCATAAGGACTGTCCGAAGCACTGAACGACACTATGTTTTAACCTCCAAATGCTAATGGTAAAGGCTCATCATGCATGACTGGTCGGACACTAGCTTTAATGACTTGTAACGTATCCTTGCTGACACATACCCAGAGGGAAACAAGATGCCCGCCAAAACCTATCGGGCGAAGAAGCTCATCCGGCCATTGGCGATGAAGCTTAAAAAGTTTCATGCATGTCCTAACCACTGTATCCTCTATCGAGGCAAGTATGAGAAATTGCAGAATTGTCCGCACTGTGGTGCGAGTCAGTACAAAAGGAATGCCAGTTGTCGCACGGACACGGACGATGAGAGAGCGCTGAAGAAGAAAAATCCTATCGCGAAGAAGCAGATCCCTTCGCCGGAGGATGAGGAAGAAGAGGGTTACAGGCAGAGGAAGATACCAACTCTAACGATGTGGTACCTACCCGTGATTGATCACCTGCATGCTATATTCGGGAATCCTGAGGATGCTAAGCTGATGTCGTGGCATGCATCTGATGAGCGCATAAAGGGTGATGGCAAGCTGTGACACCCCGCTGATGGCAAACAATGGAAGCGTTTTGATGCTAAGTTTCATAAGGAGTTCAGTAATGAGGCAAGGAACGTTAGGTTCGCACTGAGTACCGATGGGATGAACTCGTCCGGTGACCTTTGGAGCTCACACAATACTTGGCCGGTCATCCTCACCATACACAACCTACCTCCCTCGATATGTCAAAAGCGCAGGTATCTTTTACTAACCTGTATTATTTCTGGACCAAAGCAGCCAGGCAATGATATAGATGCGTTCTTCGAGCCGCTCATAGAGGACATGAAGACCAAATCCCCTAATCTCTCCCCTCTGGAGGCCGTCCATTTCCTCACGTACGCTTTTTCCTCACGAGCGCCGTTTTCTCAGGTACCCCTCATACACCGCCGCCGCTTCAAGTCTTAGGCAAACACGCCACCGGCAGCCCCAAGGCCCCAGTGTTCTCAGCGGGGCTGGACCAGCATTGCCATCAGGCCGAGGAACTCCTACAGGTCGTTGGTGCCGCTGCTGTTGCTGTCCACCTCGGCGATCATGTCCTACAGCTCCGCCTCAGTTGCTGTCAAACTGATGTGTGTGCGTGGCCACAAATTCAGTAGCATGCACAAACCTGGAGCAATTATAAAGATATTGACCACAAGAAAAAAGGCCGCACGTAACGTAGAACGAGCAGTAGCTGCTCAAGATGAAGGTTTTGAGCATAAAGCAAGCAGATCGATAGCTAAAAATTCACTGACACACAATGAAAAATTCACTGATATTACATCTGGTGACATAAAGGAAACAATCAGCCATCAACCTTATTTGGGCAATTCCATGCATCATGATCTGTTACTATTTGCTTGCATTTTCCATACTTCCGTTTTTTTGGTTCCTTCTTCTCCTTGTTCTTTGTAATTCTTTTGCATCGCCCTTTGGACAGGATATCGGTTGGTGGATGTATTTGTACTTCATGTGGAATTTTGCCACCAAGAAATGTTTCGAGCTCATCCTGCTTACTAACTGCAGTAGCGGGAATGATCTTTTGTAGAGGTTCCACTAGGTTCGATAAACTAGAACACAAAAAGTCAATCACTGGTTCAGAGTTCTTGGCCATTTGTACTAGATCTTCAAACGTGTCTCGTGAATGTAAATTTTTTTTGCATTGCCAGCTCCATAGGATCTTTAGCCTTTTCGTCGAGAAGCTTGCCTTCATCATCAAAGAACACTTCTCTGCAAAATCAAATATCTGATCAACACTATAACCACCCAAAACAAAAAAAGTCATTAAAAAACATGGGTAGAAACTAACCTTTTACATTTTTTCTTCCATCTCTTCATAATATAAGTCGGTGGTACCTCATTTTACTTCTTAGCTCTAAGCACTTGTATGATATGCCGACATGGGATGCCATAGGACTCATATAATTTACAGGAGCACGTACCAAACATATTTGACTTGTTCATCTGAACAACTCGCTCTTTTCCAGATTGGCTGCTGATTGTGAAACATTTTATATCTTCACACTCTAAAATACCTTGAATAAAGTAATGGTCTCTCACAGCTAGAATTTGTTCTTGAAATTTGAAGAAAACTTCATGTGTGTAAAGCACACTACATTGCTTCTCAATTCCCCATGGTGTCATCAATTTAGGAGTGCTGTGAGGACTTGTATTATCAGCTAGCAACTCCTCTTGACATTGGTACTCCAAAGCTATGTCAAGCCTTAGCCATAACTCAACAAAATCCAACTTTCTATGAATGAAACAATTAGAAAAAAGAATTTGCACTCTCCGATCGTGATGTAGTCCTAAGCATTCCTGCTAGAGATATGTCCAAAAAGTATACCAGAATCCATGTTCTTTAGAATTTATGTTGCTTGTGTCACTTGTTGCCTATAGACGTGTAAAATATGTATGAGCAACAAACCAAGTAGAACTAGTACTATGTTCGAACGTTTCTTTGCAACTTACTGCTACACTCGACGAAGATTCTGTTCGTGGTGTGCGTGGATGTTCAAGGTAGGCTCCAAGTCCTGCGTTGATGGCCTCAATGGACACAGAACCAGCGATGATATCCATGGCGGTGACGTCATTGATCTCTATGGCCGCACCGATGATGGAGTCCATGCCTGCGCTTGTACGCATAAAACCGTACGTAGGGTTTAGGGTATAGACATCCACGATATTACGAATGAGACGCCAGTACAGACGTACCCATACCTGCACTGGTGGTGGCATCACGATCCAGGATGACAACGGATTCGAATTCCAGGTGGCAATCCATGGCGACGACGTTCTCCAGGTCCTCGAGGTCCCAAGCGGCGGTGGCGTATGAGGAGTACGTGAGAAAACGACGCTCGTGAGGAAACGACGTATGTGAGGAAACGGACGGGCTCCAGGGGAGGGATTAGGGGATTTTTTGTTAGCAAATGTAACGGTGGGGTTTTAAGTGTTAAAATTACCCACCTCTCAATCTGGCCATCGGATGCAGTGGTTGGATGTTGCAAAGGTTGCACACGAATGATGGTTGCACATGATACACTCCCATGTTATTTAGCGGTGACTTGCTCAAATTGCTATGATAACTGTAGTGGCGCTATGACAACTACTAATTAAGCAATGCAATTTAGCGTTTTGAGAGAATAATCAATTTATAGGCCGTGATAGTCATAATTCTACAAAATTTCAAATGATTGCTCATTTAACAACATAACATGATTACTTTTTCAGCATCCCATGACTTAAGCAAACACCAACTAGATTGCGAAACCAAGTTGATAAGAATATTGGTTTATTTGTGATGAGTTTTAATTTGACAATTGTTGAAATGGCTTTGAGTAGTGCTTTTGGGATTGCATGAAGCTCTTATCTTTCTTACTTGACTCTTCCATTGTATTGAACCTTATCCCTTTCTTTGGAAACTGAGGGTTTGTACTTGGAGCTTTCATGATCCTTTCTCATATCAAGTGGCCTTGAGTTTGCTTTTACTTGGCTTTTGCGCACTTGAATGAGAGTTTTTTTAGTTTTCCTTCAAACCTTCTTTGTTTGGGATTTGGTATTGGTTGTTGGCAATTCTTACCGCAACTACCAAAGGTAGACACAAAGTCTAGTCCCTAGCAATGGCGCTAGAAATGCTTATTGACACTTCTTAGAAATATTAAGAGAGGATAGAGGTTAACTACTATCCTAGTAATAGTACTAGAAGCGTCGGGTCGGTAGTTCTTAGCTACACCTAAGGTGAGGCTAGAGTTGGCTAGTCTACTAATGCCTGATGGGGTTGTCAATCCCGACACTAATAGGGCCAACAGGCGTGATTGCAATCTACCTAGATGATTGAGATCTGCAAGCGCATAGAACTATCATGTGTAGCACTTCGCCTGGTGAGTAACCAGGTGTCGATTTATAATTTCCCAAAGGAAGGCTGGGGTGATGTGGTCGAGTTGGGCAAGAATGGATGATCGAAGTTAGGAATGGTAAATGGATGGGTAAAGGATAACCAAACTAATCTACCAACTAACCTCAGGGGGGTTATGAGATAAATAAGAGTGGTAATAGATTTAGGGGACCCAGTAAAAGGATAGCACTAGTTATTCAAGTCAAGTAAAGAGGTGTACCCGTCCTAAAATTCAGGCACGAAGCACAACGAGCCTTACATTTTAAGAACTAGATCAAACGTGGGGGAATACGTAGGCAATCAGGGCTGTCACCACCTGGTGCTACCCCAGCTATCCATGGGTCTAGCCGTATCTGAATGTAAGCCTATAGCCTAAGCACCGCGCTTAATCTATACTCCTACTATCTTTGTTCGAGCTCTAGAGTAAAGACACCCTAACCAGATGACAGAGCAATTACTAGCTTGAACAACTAACACTAAACTAACCAAGCACTTATCCCAACACAATCAAGCACCTAAGCTCACTAATGATATGATCACTATAAACTAAGTACTTGAAAGGTAAAT
>Ga0182004_10002265_pt1 | contig 14841 bp, 9 predicted proteins | sample Sormic07211540_1_FD_120479 | JGI IMG/M metagenome (GOLD analysis project Ga0182004, IMG submission 120479) | Endophyte microbial communities from Sorghum bicolor roots, Mead, Nebraska, USA - 072115-40_1 MetaG | ecosystem: Host-associated > Plants > Roots > Unclassified | place: USA: Nebraska...
AGCCCCCCCCCCCCTCCCCCCCTCTCCTTTTGCAGCAGTACCTGCAATGACTTTGTGACGTAAACCTGCAAATCCAAAGAATAGAATCAGATACCAGTCACGGTTTACAGTATAAACAAAAAGGAACTTTACTATTTTGAATACAGTATGAAACAACACTGTTGCATTAGTGAGTAAGTGACGTTTAGCTATGTGAATATATGTGTTCCCCTCTGTTTTAACTTTTCACTCTTTCAAATTCACTTGTCCAGACCAAATCACCCCCCTCGTGGTCCTTGTGTGAACTTAGACCAGTTAGATAAGCTAACATATTTCCCACTTTGTCTGCTTAAGTTTGTTAGGTTTTGATTGCACTTGAGGACCTTGCTGAAGCTAGCGCTCCTATCAAAGTAATTTTGACATAATTCTTGTAAATTTCGAAATGATATTGCAATGTTATTTTGACATGAGCCAAGTGTAAATTGAAAACTGTGATTTTGAAAGTAAATAGTTATGTTTATTTTGAATAAGTAAATACTTAAAAACAGAGTGGAGCGTCTGCAGTTCTTCAGAATTCTATTCAATGGGAGATGATAAGGTACCTTTGTTGGAGTGTGGCCGAGGCATGCAGAATGTTTGATTCCTCTGAAAGCTGAATGCGCAGGGTTGACCCTGATTTTCACAATACCTGCAAAAACCCATAATGCTATCGCAATGTGCCCAACTGATTGTGATCTCAGAAGAACTGATCATTGCCTCTGCTGTTTGCTTGAATGTAATCAGTGTCCCATTGTATGGTTGTAAGAACGAGAATGGCATCGGTACCACTTTATTTGGTAGGACCTTGCAGTCCAACGGAAGCAGGAACATTTGTAGAAAATCATTCACCAAATATGTGAAGCGACCTGGTTTGCTAAGGCAAAGGAATGGGCCGGTAATTGAATCAGCAGCATCAGGATCCTCATAACTAAAATAAGAGTGGCTGCCGCTGCCACAGACGCCTGCACCTCCATACAAAGCACTAGCAGAACCACTTAGCGTGAATTCCCTTGAACAGTCTACTAACCTTCCAGGAAAGCGGCAGTGCAAGAAACATGGTGGGTAATCTAAAGCATGATCTTGAGCTGGTAGGTCTATTATCTTCTGGATCGGGCACTCAGAGAATTGCTGCTCTAGTAATGGGATGATCGTCATAAGGGAATTGTTGTAATCCAGGGCGGTTACTTTCGATGGCCCAAGAAATGGGTGCTGTAGGATGGTGTCTTGGCCAGAGCAGGTTAGGTTCATGTATGGTGTGGCACCGCATGAGGGTGATGAATTAGTAGATTGGAGCCGTAGCGGGAACCGGATCTCTGGCCCATCTTTGCTGCACCGGATGGGTGGACAATAGCTGAAGAAATCTCGGTCATCCCAAGCAGTGGCGATGTCGGTGCCATGGTTGAGAAGGCAGAGCAGGAGTGAAGCTATGGCGAGAAATCTACTCATCTCCATCTTGTGAAGCGGATGACTGGTGAACACCAAGGGAAAAGGCACTAGTACAATGCTCGGACGCTAGGCAGTAGGAGTTCAATTATAAACAACTAGGACTGATCCGGTAAGTGCTGGTATGACTAGCAGGTCGTCTTCCACGTAGAACATGTGTATTACCTTACCTGATAGTCATGTGCATTACTTTCGTTAATGATGGGGGTGGTCCTCCAAATAAATACTCGCGGTTCTTCGCTAATATAACTAAATAAACTAAATAAAAAAATAAGAAAAAAATTATATATTTAATTCATTTAGTTACATAGAGAAGAACCGCGGGTATCTATTTAGAGCACTATCCCCATCCTTAACTTTTGTGCCGGTAAGTATATACCTCCCAGCCATGTGCATCGTTTATAGTGTGCTAGTGGCTACGAAAATATTACTTGATAACAATTGGAACATGTGTATTGCTTTTTTCCATAGAGACATAATACTGTTTAATTTACAACATCACAGGGAAGAAAATTAATTTAAATGTAGGATATATGTGGCATAAATTTTCTTTAAATCTAGACCATTAGATCATCATAAAATCTAATGTTACATATTATTTTTTTTCAATTAATCTTGTAATTTCTGGTAAATCTGCATCCAGATCATAATCTAACAATTCATATCATGTTCTTGCTCTTTGATTAATCTCATATTTTCTAGGTCGTCCTAGCAAATGAGGGGCTCCTTTTAATATTGTTGTATATATAATAGACTAGCAAATATGTTCATACATTGTAAAGGAATACACATCTTATTACGCAGACACCTGAATAAACTGTAACTCGGAGATTTATGCAATGGCCGTTTCATTTGTTCCAGTACATGTTGGAATCAGACTCCATACCATCATTAGACACACGAATATGTGTAAAAGAGGTGGAAAGAATCCCTTAGCTCTTCAATACTGAAGGTAAGTCTATTTTACCCATCGAACTATCGGCAAAGTTTGATTTTGGCTAAAAACAAAAAAAATCTTTGGCCACTCAAATTTGAAACCATTCACAATTAACCATCTGGTTGTTTTGTGGGCATTTGTTTGCTAACATAGACAAGACATGGCAACAGGGTCAACTAGTCAGTGTACACGTTTCTCCTCTCTCATCTACCTCTTTCCTCCCTCCTATCACTGCCTCCTCCCTCTCCCACTTTCTTTGCCAATGACCTCTCCATGGTGGCATGAGGAGGACGATCACGGTGAAATAGGTGCTAGTGAGCTTGATGATGACAACAAGTCGATGGCCGCTGGCCATGGAGAGCGGTGAAGCTTGACGGCGAAGAGAGGCTCGATGAGGTCGATGGATAGGGTTTTGGGTCAGTTTTTGGTCCAATAGTGGTATGGCGGCTATGACATGCTCCTGCGAAGCTAGTACTGGGAGGAGGATGGGAGGTGGTTGATGCAAGGAGCTCGAGTGGTGGCGGCTATGGGCGGTTTGCAAGTGGAGCTCGAGTGGTGGCTGTGGTACAGAGAAGTGGTCGCGGACCTGAATAAGAAGATCAGTCGATATAGATGGTAGAAGAAGTGTGGGGAAGGCAACAGTAGCAACTAAGCAAAACATACAACAAAGCAAGTGACAAGGGTGGCCCTCATGCTGGTGCCCGGGGTGCCGGTAAAGGAAGTAGCTGAAGGAGGAGAGGAGGAGGCAAGGATGGCAAGAGGGATGAGAGGAGGCGGCACCGAAGTAATTTGGATGGGCAAGAGATGGGAAAGAGGAAGAGGTAATAGGAGAGAGGAGAAACTAGTGTGCATTCACTAGTGGGCCCCTCCACAACGTGTTGTCCATGTTACCTAAAGCTACCTATAGAAACAACTAGGTGATTAATTGTGAATGGTTTCAATAGTTGAATTACTACTGGAAATCTTGTTTTTGCGGAGTGCTAAATTGTTTGCCAAGTGCAATATTTCGGACACTTGACATAAATCTTGTTTTTGCCGAGTGCTAAATTGTTTGCCAAGTACAATATTTCGGACACTTGACAAACAAGATATTTGTCGAGTGTTTTTTGCACTCTACAAAGAGCTTCTTTGCTGAGTGTTTTTATGCACTCGACAAATAGCTTCTTTGCTGAGTGTTTTTTTTCTTTGCACTTTGCTAAGAGTTGCTTCAAATCACATTTTGAAGCAGTAAACTAATTCAAACAAAAAAATTCTACTATAAAGTTATATAACTTTTCAAGATATACAATTTTTATTTTGGTCATTTTTTTATTCGATAAAGCGATAGTAATGTTGTTCACAAAATTTACATCTCTCATAAGTTCATGAAACTACAAGAGAGAGATATATAAGATTTGTGAACAATGTTAAAACCACCATGTCGAATGAATAATTGACCAAATAACCAAATAAACTTTATAGGCATTGAGGAGTTATAGAATTTTATAGTTAGCAATTATTTCATTTGAGTTTGTTTTGTCATACAAAACTACGTTTGAATTTCAAAAATTTAACATTCGAAATTTTCAAATGATCTCAGATAGAGAAACTTTCTAAAAAAATTATAGATCTCAAAAAGTTATGAAACTTTATAGTTGATATCCTTTTCATTTGAGTTCATGCTGTCATGCAAAACTGTCTGAATTTTAAAAAAAATAAAATTTGAATTTTTCAAATGACCTCAAATGGAAAAACAACCTAAATAAAATTAGTAGACCTTAAAAAAGTTATGAAACTTTGTAGTTGATAATTTTTTTCATTTGAATTTATTTTGCCATACAAAAACTACATTTAAATTTCTCACATTTGAAATTCAAATTTTATAAAAGACCTTGGATGGAGAGACTTTCTAAATAAAAATTGTAAATCTCAAAAAGTTATAAGACTTTGTAGTTAACAATTTTTTAATATAAATTCGTTTAGGATCACAAACAATTAATTTACAGTTTGGTATAATATCAATTAATTTACACTTGGTTTGGTATAATATGTGGTAAACCAAAACGAAATATAGACAAGTGATAGTGTAGTGTAGTAGTTAGAAGGGGAGATGCGTGAGAGGGAGGTTGTTTCAAATTCCGCCGGCTATTAAGGCTAGACAAAAAAACTCGAAGCTCGTTAGCTCGCTCGACTTGTGGCTGCCTCGGCTCAACTCAGCTCGGCTCGTTAGGATAACGAGCCGAGCCGAGCTACGATTTTAGCTCGTTAGCTATAACGAGCCAACTCGAGTCAGCTCGCGAACCGCTCACGAGCCTAACGAGCTACAATATTAGAGAAAAAATCATCATAACTTATACTAGTTTTGTATTACTTCATGTCTTACACTTTATAAATGGTTGATATGTTAGCTCATATGAATATTTTGTTGGACTTAAGACAATTGGATATATTATTATTTTATTATTACTATTTTTAAGCTTTAGATAAATATAAATATTATATTTTATATACTTTTTCTACCTGGCTCGCGAGCTTAACGAGCTGAGCTGAGCTGGCTTTCTGGCTCGTTAAGATAACGAGCCGAGCCGAGCTAGCTCGTTATCCTAACGAGCCAAAACGAGCCGAGCCGAGTCAACTCGGCTCGTTATCCAGCCTTACCGGCTATGTAGCGCACAAAAAATTCTGCAACTTGTCGGTTGGGCCCTTTAAAAGTCTAAGTTTGGTTTTGGAAATTAATGACACCAAGTTACTAATGCCATTGTATTAAGTGATTTAAGTTAGATATAGAAACACATGTGATGAAAGAGAAATGTTACATGAAGTGGTGGACAAATGATCTCAAAGAGATGAAGCATGAAGTGGAGATCGTGGTGATGGACAAGGAGTAAAGTGATCAAGACAAAGATATAAATATAGGATTTTGCTTTTGCCGGTCTAAGTTGAGTAGAGAAGTGATTGATCAGATTTAGGATAGAGAGTCGACTGGAAATCACGATCATCTCTTAAATCAAGTGCTACTAGGTCAAAGTCTTAAGCATATGCATAAGGATCTAGTAAAGTGCTAACTTAACTCCTTTGAGAAAATATTTGTGAAAAACTAACACACATGCACATTGGTGGTGTTTGCACATTTATAAAGGAGGTGAAGTTCGAAGGGTAGAGAGAGGTTTGGGTTACTTGGTGATGTACACTTGATGGTGTTCATACATTTACAGTTGGCGGTGTTCGCAAGCTCAACGGGATTTGGTGTTTTCAAGAAAATAAAATACATATTTTCTATTGCGCCTCGAAAAAGTTGTGCGAGTGTCGTCAGACGTGGGGTCAGACAGCGTCAGACTCTGAGGCCGCGTCCGACAAGTACATCGCAGTGAGGCGTAGATTCCACTGTGCATCGGAGCGTCCGACGCTCAGGTGGCAGCGCGTCCGATACTCGTACAGTTTCGTCTGTAAACTCATTGGACGTTGAGGGTGTGTCCGATGTTCCTTCGTCGGATGTGTTCGACAGCCCTACGAGGTTACAGACCTCCCTTAGTAGTGTTTGGTGCGTGGATGTCGTATCCGATGCATAGTATCTGTGCATCTGGAAGTGAAGCGTTAACGTTCTAGTGACCGTAAGCAATTAACAGTCCATGTTTTAAGAGAGACATGTGGCAGCGATCGAGCCCATGAGGCGGGCGAGCGTCGGACGCTCTACCGCATCCGATGGGGTGGCGTCGGAGAGTCCAACGTCCCCATAGAAAGCTCTAATGGCTAGTTGTCAGGCTGGGCTCATTAAATAGAAGGTAACCGGCTTTGGGGCTTCTTTCTTGCAATTTTGAACACTTGAGGCATTCTTTGAGCCAGAGAACATCCTCTCCACTCATCTTCTTGCTTAAGTGTTAATCCTAGTGAGATTGAGTGAGATTCAAGTGCATTGCTTAGTGAGTTGCATCTAGTGGCACTTAGATCCTTAAGTTTGCTGCGAATTTCTTGTTACTCTTGGGTGTTTTCTGACACCCTAGACGACTTGAAGCAGATGAGGTGTTGAGCTTGTGATTGGAGATTGTTTCGAGCCTCACCAAGTGATTTATGAGGGGTTCTTAAGTCTTCCCCGCAGGAGATCGTAATTGGCTACTTTAGTGGATTGCTCATGGCTTAGAGAATCCTCATCTTGTGAGTGGATGTGCGGCACCCGCTGAGTGTTTGACTTTGAATTGCCAATTAGCTCGTGATCCATCAAGTGGGTGTATCGCCACAACGAGGATTAGCTTGCCAGGAAGCAAGTGAACCTCGGTAAAAAAATCTCGTGTCATCTCTTGCCGAGTATTCTCTTTTGTGATTGTGAGTGATTGTTTGGATATATCTTTATTGTACAACGTCGGTATAACAATCACTCTCCACTCCTTTACTTACTTGCAAAACTTGCTAGTTGTTTAGCTTGTATAGCTTAGTCCTTTTGCTTAGGAGCGTAGCTAGCCCTTAGTTGTAGTTTGTTGTTATGACTTAGTGTTTAGCTTTCTTTCTAAACTTGTGTAGGTGGTTTGCATAGTTTAGTTGTGCTAGTGCTAGAATAGCTTCAGCAATTTGTTTTACTAACCAACTTATTTAGTTGAGTTTGTAGAAAATTTAAATAAGTTATTCACTTCTCTCCTCTAGCATTTTGGCCCTTACACCTTCCTAGTTAAAATAAATTAATATTTTTTGGGTTTTTTGGGTTTTTATTTTGTGAGTATTTTTCTTCATTGATTGTCTTTTTAGCACTCATCAAATCTTTTACTAAGTATCCGACAAAAAAACACTTAATAAAAAATTCTTTCCGTTAGATTTTTTGGCAAGTGTCGATGCCGAGTGTGGCACTCGACAAAGCTGTTGAATCTGGTAGTGAATGGCCAAAGATTTTTTTTTTGAGCCAGTTCGATGGTCAAAATCAAACTTCAGCGATAGTTCGATGGTTAAAAATAAACTTATTTCTTAACATTATGGAGGTGTCAATTGACTGGTGGGTCCCGCCACTACGATGTCAGTCCACTGTTGTGACATGTGTGAAACTCCGCTTGCCGTCTTCATGCGGTAATGGAACAGTTTCTTCGATATGTACGCTGATTTGGGGCCTTGTTTAGTTTCGGTCCAAAAAATTTTCATCTAATTTATTGAAATTTTCGACATATATATAAAACATTAAATATAGATAAAAAAACTAATTACATAGTGAATGTAAATCACGAGATGAATCGTTTAAGTCTAATTAATTTATAATTAGTTATAATTGCTACAATAATCAACATGTGATAATGACGGATTAATTAGACTTAATAAATTTATCTCATAGTTTTCAGATAAGCTATGTAATTTCTTTTAATTAGTCTATATTTAATATTTCAAATGTATATTAGCATATCAATATGACACCCAAAATTATTTTTTCGCGATCTAAATAAGGCCTGACTAGCATACTAGTACTAGTACATTCAGCGTGTCGTGATTAGTCTTTGGAGCTACTATAATTACTGGCCACGAGATCTCAGTCCAACACTACTGCCGTGCACAAAAGCCCCACTTGACATGTTCCTGTCGACATGGAAAAAATCCTATCGTCGTCAGTGGAAATCTCCCGAGGTAATTGGACCACTCTGTCGAATATTCTGTGGTAGAGATTTTCCAATGCAACTTGCTGAACAAAGTGGTCACAAATCTAAAAGGTATTCGGTTAGAGATGTTAAAATTTAATAGGTACTATAGCATTTTTATTTTATTTGAAAATTAGTGTCCAACTATAAACTAATGATCGTGATTAGTCTTTGGAGCTATTATAATTACTGGCCACGAGGATCTCAGTCCAACACTACTGCCGTGCACAAAAGCCCCACTTGACATGTTCCTGTCGACATGGAAAAAATCCTATCGTCGTCAGTGGAAATCTCCCGAGGTAATTGGACCACTCTGTTGAATATTCTGTGGTAGAGATTTTCCAATGCAACTTGCCGGACAAAGTGGTCACAAATCTAAGTGGTGTTGGGTTAGGAGTATTAAAATTTAATAGATATTGTAGTATTTTCGTTTTATTTGAAAATTAGTGTCTAGTTATTATGAATTAATTATTAGACTCAAAAGATTGGTCTCACAAATTATTCTCTAACTGTGTTTTTAGTTTTGTAATAGTCTATATTTAGTACTTTATGTATATATCTAAACATTTGATATAATTGATGATAAAAAAATCGAAAGGAACCAAACAGGCCCTAACAACATCTCCAAGGGTTTTGCATAATTGAGTTGACATTTGTTGTTGTTTGCAAACTCCCTAAACAAAATACAAAGTCTAAAAATAGGTCATCTCTAAGAGTTTTGCATAATTAAGTTGTCAATTAGCCAAAATGGACCCGGCCGTGATTTTTTTTCTTCGTGCGCGCTCGCGATCGTCATCCCGCGCAACTTTCCTTCGTGCGCGTAAAGTTGCCGCCGGTTCTCGCGTTTTCCTCACAGGTCGCACCGCCAGTTCTTCCTGCTCCCCACCGCTCGTTGCAGGTGCCGCCGTGGTGCCGGCCCAACGGATGCGACCTGCCCAGGTACCCGGATCCTCTTCCTGCTCTGCTCGTACGTTACCGTTCCATGGCTCTGATAGATTGCGGATGGCGGCAATGGACCATATATGGCGCGAAGAAAGTCCGGATCGCGTGGGGGACCGAGAGACGCGCGTGATCGGCCTTTTGTCAAGCCGTGCGCGGCTTGGCATATATTTCAAGTTTGCTCTCTCATTTGCCAAGTTGCCCAAAATGCAAACTCCAAATGCAAAACCATTGGATACCTCTTTTTACGATTTTTGGCAAATTACAAGAATGCAAAGTCCAAATGTAAAACCCTTGGAGATGCTCTAACTAGTTGCACAAAAAACTTAGACATCAAAGTTATTTTACACAAAATTTATCTTAATCTATGTGTGTTAATGTAAATTAGGTGCAAGAGCCGATTTGGATTTATTAGCTCTAAAAATTAGTAGCTGAGAGTGAAGAAATACAGTCCCTTTTCCCTATATATATCTAGTGGGATTCAGAGGAAAAAACATGCGTCACTAGATCCCTTTTCAATCCTCTTTTCTTAAAATATTTTCTCAATCCCTCGAATCATCTCCTCAATCCCATAAAAAAAATGGAAGAACAACAGATTTTTCTCAATCCCTCTTTCCTTCCTTCTCTCACACTAAGGACATGTTTGATATAGCTCACAACAGTTTCATGAGCTATTTTTAAATTGTTTTTTCAAACACTTATTTTTAAAATAGTTTCATGAGTGAAGCTATTTTTCTTCTTTTCTCATAAAGACATGAGTTAAAATAAAGCTGAAAAAAATAGCTTATTGCAGCTCTCTCCCTCATTTCTCTTCCATTATTTATGTAAGAAGTAGTTTGTGAAGCTATTTTACCAAATATTTTTTTAAAAGTAGCTCAATTTCATCTATAAAGTTATTTATAAAGCTATTTAAAAAAACAATTTTATTAATAAAAAATAAGACATAAACCTCTTGGCCCCACGCCCTGCACCAGATCGAGAGGTCGTCCCCCGTGCCGAGTGCTACGCCTGGTGGGCCACCATCATGCCCGTGCCGGACGGTCGCCGCCGCGACCCGCTCAATAGGGTCGCCATGCCCCGTGCGAGAAGGTGCCGATGCCGTTTGCTTTATTGGTCGTGAGAGAGAGAGTAGAGAGAGAGAGAGATTTTTTAGAGGAAAAGGAAAAGGACGTGATGGACATATTCGACTATTTTTTAGCTAACTATATTTTTAGTATGAGACTTTTTTTGGATCCACTTGCTAATGTATGATTATATAATGAGTTGAAGATGTATATGAACTATTAGCATCTATTAGCAACTTTAAATAAGCTAATAAAACTAATAGTTAGTAGCCTTCTATATATATAACAATAATTAGCTAGCAGGTTTATTTGGATCTACTAATATTAATTTTAGCTGCAAAATTTTTTAATGTTAATGGATCCAAACATATCATAAGTTAGTTTATTAGTTTTTATTTCAATCCACTCGGATACAAACGAGAATTTATCATAAAATTGTAAAGATCTTAGCTGATAAGCTATGGTTGAAAGTATCGTTCGCTGATTGTTATGAGAAAAAACACTGCCAAGTGACTGATAGATTAGAAAGATAAACTCGGCATAACTGTTCGAATTGTATATAGCAAGACAAAACAAAACCAGAAGGACGTGCTAGAACTGATCGAATATATAATCGCGTCCATGACGATTTCCGATACGCTTCATAGATCTGCCTTCTTTCAAGCCGCCGCTACTGTCTTGTGTGTGCTCGCGGTTCTCGTAGCACACGTTGGGGGAATAAGGAGCTACAGCAACAGCAGCCGGTATGTGTGCCCTACTTTCTCCTGCGGTGAACTTAGAGACGTTTCTTATCCTTTCCGTCGACGGGAAGATCCAGATGGCTGCGGTGTTCCATCGTACGAGCTGTCCTGTAGCGACACCAAAGCTACGATTCAGATGAACACAGGGACCTACTATGTGGTCGACATAAACTATACGGGTTCTTCCTTCGTGGCCGTAGACGCAAGCTTGGACATGCAAAGCAGCTGCCCTCTTCCTCGCTGGGATCATGTTCCTTATGTTTATGGCCTGTGGGCGTCGCCATTGGACGCCCACGTCATGGAGCTGTCCCTTGCTCCAGAAGTTGCATGGGCAAACTTTGTGAATTGCTCGAAGGCTGTAAGAAATAATCATATGTACAGAAAAGTTGAGTGCCTGAGCACGAACTCTTCTTATGTTTATGTGCACACTAAAGGGGACCTATTATTTGCTGTTCAAGACCTTGAGGCCTCCTGCGGAAACTTGGCCTTGATTCCTTTCGGTGGTGTTGGTGGACAGATTGCACCTGTGAATGTAGGTTCTGCAGATGCGGTGATGAGATTCATGAGGCATGGCTTTGCGGTTCGATTTCCATATCACTATGGACAGACGACACAGAGAACATGGCAGGAATTCTTCTACGACGACATACACTATTTCATTCGGTGAGCTTTGGATTTTCTTTTTCTTTATTCGAGATTTCATCCTGATTCCCATTTGAAGTTGAACTCCTTTCTGTACTCTGTGTTGCTTTCCGCAGCAATTTCCGTACGGAAGGAATCAAATATCAGATTTTAGATATTTTAAAAGGGGATTATTACATTTTGGACAAGTTTCTTATTCATTATTATGGACAACAGTTTCCTCATTACCAAGTTGCTATAACCTTGTGCATTATAAGGTGGATTCTTGGTACGTCAAGATTAACTCACTCTTAATAATAATTATAGTTTACTTGTCAAATCACATCTGCACATTCATACGTATTAACTAGAACCATATATATATATATATATATATACATGTCCGCGCACGCAGTACTATCACTATTATGCCGGTTCATGTTGGCGCCCCTGTCGGTGTTGATCTTCCTTGCACACAAGTACTGGAAAGCAAGAATAACAATCGACGCAGTCGAAAAGTTTCTCCGGATGCAACTGATGCTCGGTCCAACAAGATACGCCTACACAGACATCATCGCGATCACGAGCCATTTCAGAGACAAGCTCGGCAAAGGGGGCTATGGCTCTGTGTACAAGGGTGTGCTCCTCCCGGGCAACGTCCATGTCGCCATCAAGATGCTGGGTAATTCCAACTGCAACGGAGAAGACTTCATCAGTGAAGTGTCCACCATTGGTAGGATTCACCACGTCAATGTGGTGCGTCTTGTGGGGTTTTGCTCCGAGGAAATGAGGAGGGCGCTAGTCTATGAGTACATGCCCAATGGCTCACTTGACAAGTACATCTTCTCATCAGAAAAATGTTTCTCCTGGGACAAACTCAATGAAATTGCTTTGGGTATCGCCAGGGGGATTGACTACCTGCATCAGGGTTGTGACATGCAGATTGTACACTTTGACATCAAGCCAGAAAACATCCTTCTTGACAACAACTTCATTCCGAAAGTAGCTGATTTTGGGCTCGCCAAGTTGTGCCCAAGGGATGACAATTTTGTGCCAATGAGCGCAATGCGGGGAACAATAGGGTACATAGCTCCTGAGATGATATCTCGGTGCTTTGGCAACATATCCAGCAAATCAGATGTGTACAGCTTTGGGATGCTACTATTGGAGATGGCGGGTGGGCGTAGGAACGCGGATCCGCAAGCAGGAAGCTCAAGTCAGGCATACTACCCATCGTTGGTGTATGGCCAGTTGACCCGACAAGAAGAAGGTGAGATCAGTGATGCTGTTGATATGCACGAGTTGGAGAAGAAGCTATGCATTGTTGGGCTTTGGTGCATCCAAATGAGGTCTCATGATAGGCCAACGATGAGTGAGGTCATAGATATGCTTGAAGCTGGGATCGATGGAACGGAAATGCCTCCGAGGCCCTTCTTTTGTGATGATGAGCAGGTTCCTAGGGTCGGTTCTTACTATATATCATCCGAAATGACAGTAATATCTGAGGAAGAGGAGGATTAAATAATAAGGTTCTAGCTTATGTCAAGCAGCTAATAGATGTATGCGCTACCAATTGTTTAGTTATCTACTAAGCAATTAGGATACAGAAATATTGTTTTCCTTTAAGAAGATATACAGGATACATTCCTGCAACAATTTGTATCTGTTGTATTCTTCCTAAGACTAAGAAGTGGCTTCCTTGTATCTTCTGTCATTTTCAACACAATCGTTGTATCTTCTTTCCCTTCTTTTGAAATGTTTAGATGGTCCAATCGCGCATCCAGAAACAGATCAGAGCAGAGGAGGGTAACAACTGTTACCTGCACTTGCTGTCTTAGGATAGGATCATATTTACTACTCCCTCTGTTCCAAATTGTAAATTATTATAGCTTCTCTAGATACATAGCTTTTATTATGTATCTAATGTATATCTAGATGTATAATAAAAACCATATATACCTAGAAAAGTTAGAACAAGTTACAACTTTAGAACAGAGGGAGTACTTATTTTGCTGATAGGCAGCACAAAATTCAGAGCGATTGTTCAGAGATTTTCAAGTGCAGGTTTGCGGTACAAACATCAATCACAGCCTCACAGGAATGACAGTTAGGGCTTTCCGGGTAGAAAAATAGTGAAACACATCATACATAATGAGTGGTGTCAACTTCTCAAGCAATACTAGTTAGCTTTAATGAGTGTTGTCAACGAGTCAAGCAATACTACTTAGCTTTAATGAGTGTTGTCGACATGATAGGAGCGATATAGTTGACTTGGGAAATAATACTTCTGGTCTGCATCTTCTGCTATCGCTTGTCACTATGAACTACAGTATCTTCAACGTTTAGTCGCTTCAACAGTCCACCGAGAGTGATTTCTGTCAATTTGTCTCATCAGTGACCAAATTCTTTTGGACCAGCAGCTTACACGTAACAACACAAGAGGTAGACAATCATGTCAACTTCATGGAACTTGATATCAGACTTTTCAAGATTCCCTAAAATCCAAAAACTTTTCAAGATTCGTCGTCACATCAAATCTTGCGGTACATGCATGTAGCATTAAATATGGATAAAAAAACTAATTGCACAATTTGTCTGTAATTTGTGAGATGAATTTTTTGAGTCTACTAGTTAGTTTATGATTGAACAATAATTATGAAATACAAACAAAAGTGTTATAGTATCAAAATCAAAAAAAATTTTGGATCTAAACCAGACCTTAGTTACGGAGGAGACAGAAAAAAAAAGGGAGCAGAAAGTCTAAGTAATAGGACTCGTTGCCAGAATAGACTTTTCCAGCTTCTACAGCCTACACCGGCAGAAGTGGAAAATGCAACATAGGCATCCAGCTATCCTGACAGCCACAGCATCAAATTCTTAGAGGAGCTTACAGCAAATAGCTCTGCTTTATACCCTAAGCCTACTCAGGTGTGTTTAGATCCAAGAACTTTTGGAATTTGGATACTATAGTACTTTCGTTTGTATTTGGTAATTAGTGTCCAATCATGGACTAACTAGACTCAAAAGATTTGTCTCGCCATTTATACTGCAATTAGTTATTTTTTATCTATATTTAATGTTTCATGCATGCATCCAATGATTCGATGTGACCGAAAATCTTGTAAACTTTTGGAATTTTGAAGGGATTTAAAAAGGCCCTCAGTTCTTGATCTAATTTCATCTCCTTCACATGGTTTTGCCTAATTGTTTTCTTGAAGTCATGCTGCTTTCTCTTCTCAACCAACCGATCCTTTGTGGCAACTGCACGGTATCGTTATGATGATGATTTATCAAGAGTTGTCCACTGTGTCAGTGTAGCAAACTTGGACCAGAGATCCAGACTCCCATTCCGGCTTTCAACCGAGCTTCCATCATGCAGTGCACAGGCATGCAACTATCATGCTCTGGGGAGGACACAATCCTGGTCTCCTGGAGTACCCAGTTCTTGGCTCCTGCATAGTAACGGCAATATATTACCAATATCGTATCATGAA
>Ga0182004_10002266_pt1 | contig 14841 bp, 10 predicted proteins | sample Sormic07211540_1_FD_120479 | JGI IMG/M metagenome (GOLD analysis project Ga0182004, IMG submission 120479) | Endophyte microbial communities from Sorghum bicolor roots, Mead, Nebraska, USA - 072115-40_1 MetaG | ecosystem: Host-associated > Plants > Roots > Unclassified | place: USA: Nebraska...
AACATTATTACAGGGGAGTGATTGCTATGTTTCTCATTTTCCTTGATAATATCACTATGCATGGGCGTAGTCCTGTCTCGCAATGATTGCCAAGTATAATTGCACTAACTATGATATGCTAGAATTTATAGTTAAGAATAACCTAGAAAATATTCTTGTAGTTCATCCTAATTCCATGCTAATGACTTGCTAGAATATCTGTTGAGGTGCTTATCATTGTTATATGTGGCTAGTTATGCTGATCAGATTAATTATCTTTGTTACCATTCATACTTTATCTATATTTTATGTGATATTTATCCCTGTATGAAAGAGATAGATAATGCTCTCTATCACAATGGAATGATAGATACTCAATTCTATATTCTATTCCATAATCAACATTGATGATTAGAAATCTCTTCCCAGTGGTAAAAATATAAATAACAATACCTGGAATACTTCCCGGTTAAAATGCTACATCGGTATTAATCTGTGTGCTTGCAGATCTCATTTATTATTCATTCAGAAGAGCAATTGCATATTTCAATAACGCGTCTCTCATGTCATGCTGGGGATGACAACTTGGCTTAAGTGGCATGAGGGATAGGTTCGGCATTTTTAGCGCCGTTATCAGAATTAGAAAACTAAGTCTACTTTTGGTAATGCCGTTAAGAATGCCCAACATTGGTTGTACTTACGGCACGTCGAGTAGGGGGCATAGCTGTTATGCGCCTGTCTGGGATGTCGAGGCCTGCTCCTAGGCCGGCCCAAGATGGTTTGTATGCTAGGCTTTTTCATCCTGTCAGAGCGGGCTGAGATTTTTTTTCTCCCCTTATTGGTATCCTCGACACCCATCAAATTCCATACTGCTCTAGCTCTATCACACAAAAAATCATATGCTTAATATCTTCAGCACCATTATTGCAAACCGACGGCTCATGCCATGGTGGTGGATCTCCCAAATCGAACGATGGCTGACGGATCTCCAACACCATCGCCTCCCTACCACCAACGGGCTACGACAGCGACGGACTCATTAGCGAGCTTTATGGGCTTAGTGGGCTTGATGAGCTCGCTGGAGGATTTCTTTTGTTTTTGAGTTTCTTTTTGGAGGCAGTCATTTGTGCCGACTATAGGTAAACATAGGCGATAGTTTGGAGGCGGACGTGTTGCCCACCTACAAATATGTGTTTTGGCCACTAGGAAAAACGCTTTGGTAGCAGTAGTTTCATATTTCAAGAGGGTTGCTTCGTAATTTATAAAATATTCGACTAGTGTTTAATATGTCTAGGGTGTGATCTATTTAATATATTTCCACATTGTGTCCAAGTGTTGTCTAAATCAATTCACATAAGCATATTGGCACCATACAAATTCTATAATGTCTCAACGTTATAAAAATGGGAACATTGGAAATAAACAAGACCAATAACAAAAACAACATTAAATTCAAGCATGCATGCAAAAGCATATATATGAAGTATTAAAATATACAATTTCTAGCTGGAATTGTAACCTTCTGAGTGGATCCAAAATTATAAACAATGATAAATACAAGTGGTTTTCTTGGTTCCACTTAGTAAAACTCAATTTTGTGTATGATGTTTTTGCTTTACTTGAGTTCCTTTTAATTATTCTTGGCAAATAGTTTACGGCGATACTCCCCAAGTGCCCAAATTGGAAACAAAATGCGGTAGTTGGGGTAGTTGAAGTAAACAGAAGAGTTGGTGTTGCCAACATGTTCCTACACTCAAAATACAAGAAACTTCTTAGTAATAGTAATGGTGTTGTTTATGGGAAATGTAATAGCAACATTTTTATCTTGCATGATAGTAATTCTAGAGTGAGATATCCACAATAAGGTGTAAGTACAAAAAACACAAATATGCAAAGTAATACTAACTAGCTAAACATAATAGTATATGAACGCTTACATGTACTACATATAGAACACAAAATGCAATTAGAACATTACATAGGCACACATATTCCATTTTGACAAATACAAAAAGTCTACTATATAGGAATGTGACTGTAAGTAAGCAAGAATTTGAAATTATTGCAGTAGAAAGTCGACAGGGGAAAAGCTTAGCTGGGCCTGGGTTTAGCTGCCTCAACAAAGATGTTTCTATTGCTAACTCTGATAACAAATATAAATCCATCTAGGTTTGTAATATGTCAAAAATTGTAACCATGATTAGCAATATCAACAAAAATATAGTTATGTATTAATGAAAATATACCATGATTAGCAGTATCGACTAAACTATTGATGGTAAAGTAAGAAATGTTTAACTTAGCACAACCAAAAAGGAAATACATTTAAGACGAGAGAAATTACAATTTTTCAAAAAAGATAGTGTTTGTGTCAGAAAAATATTTGGAAAACTCACTTGTTGAGGATAGTCTCCTGTCTCAAACTGCATATTAATCAATACTTTTGCTGCTCGATGTAATGGTGTTGGGTCTCGTTCCATCTAATTGTTACACAGATTAGAACAACAAGGTGGATGCAATCAACATGGTGTTTTTACTAGTCATTGACAAGTGACACTTCAGATACTAATTTGATATAAAGAAAACACAACACAAGCATTAATTTTATTGTGATATAGTAGTATTTGTCAAATCCAGTAAAAAGCAACATTATGAAAATATTTTTAGGGTAAATTAGTGAACCTAACACATACAGATCGACACATTCATCCAGGTATCTACATATTCATAGATTTGTCATGATTGATTATATATATTCAAAGAAATCACTTGTTTTCATATCTAACTGAGTGTTCCTTTCACTAAACAGTATGTGTTGATCAAACTGAACCTGTCCAGCATAAATCAAAGCTAGCATCGCCCAAGCAGTTTGTACAGCATGTGTACTATGACCTTCTACATAGACCTGCACAAGGTAATGTACAATTGGATTAGGATCACAACAAACTAATAAACAAATGAAGTATTAACAATATTTCAAAAAATCCAGAAATTGCATTACTACAAATTGATATAACGATTATTGGAGAAAACCCATTTTATCTACATAGGAATGCCAAAAGTGTTTCTGTTTAATGAATGGGTTTGTGGTTCAGTGGTAGGGCTCTAGTGGGACGCTACATAAACCCTGGTGATTGCACCTTTTTCCTGCGCACTAGAGGCGACATGCCTTCTAGTCTCTTATTTGAGTGTGTACAGACGGGCAGACGTGTGTGTGGTGTGAGTGTAGAGTGTAGGTTGTGTACGTCTAAGTTATACCTGATAAAAAAAGTGTTTCCACCTCAAAAAAACACACAATATTTTTTAGACATGGCCAACCCATTTGTGGAGGCTACCCAAAAAATAGCAGTCTTTGTAAATCAATTTTTAGATGTGATCTTTCATAGGAGGTTCAGGCCTATTTATAGAGGAAAACCTCTTAAAAGGCCCTCTCTAAAAGCCAAAGGCCCATGAACTCCACGCACAACCATCCGCTGCATAGAACCCTAACTTCCTCACACCTGAAACTAGCCATTGCACACTTCTATCCTCCATGTGCTCTCTCTCTCTCTCTCTCTCTCTCTCTCTCTCTCTCTCTCTAGATCAAGCATGCATCTCCAAGCACCACCGTTGTTTCCCTTAACCCACTGCCACCCCAAATCACCGATATTCGTCCGTCAAAGCTCGTTCGCCCTACTCCAAGCACCACCACCACCCTAGCTCTTTCTCTCTTTGTCAAGGTCGTGTGCGGCTGGTCCATTGTAGATTTGGCTGCTGTCTGCTGAAGTTTGTCTACGCTACTCCAAGTGTCCCTATTGCCCTAGCTCTTCTTTTCCTGCTACCTTGGCGTCTAGCTCATCCAATCCTCAACCTCCTATATGCCACTCTATTAACTTTGTTGGAGATGCAAAGGATCTCACCAAACTTGATGAGCAAGAAGGGTACCTACCAGTGTCAGGGTAGTTGCCTCGTGCCTTAATTTAATTGGAAAGGGCGGGGTAGATCCATCATGGTGGCACACCGTGGTGGAAATGGTGGTTAGCTAGGTAGGCTTCCTTATGAGTTTGATTGACTCAAATGACCAACTGTTGGACACTGAGATGTGTTCTTTGATTGAGATCACCCAGATGTCTACATCTCTACGTGGTACATGAGCTCATATTGTATGCCTTCATGATCCTTTGCACTCTATTTGACCCATTGTCAATGTGCAGATCTTGTTGTACCGGTTGGGACTAGTTATGATGGTGGCATTCTTTGTGGTCACGGCCTCCATGGTGTTACCTCTAGTACACCATCGACCTATTAGCAAGGCTCGGACAGGGGCCGCTGTCCAAAAGGACTCAAAGAACTGCACCAAGCTCATTGTTAACCCCCTATGCTACAAGCCTACAATGCAACCCTATCTTGTATACCGCTACCGCAGCGAGGCTGGGATTGGGACCATGCCATGCACAAGCCAAGGTGTCCAATAGTAGCGGTGGTGGGCAAGATTCAGGCTAGTGACGAGAATGCTAATTTTCTATTTTTTAATTTATATATTTATTACAAAGATGTTCACAAATAGAGAAATGTGGCCTCTACAAAAGCAGATGCATTAATATAATCTAGACACGGTTTCACTAGTATAGAATTGATTTTGGCAAAGGAGGCTTTTTATGTAGAGGTGGCTCAATCTACATCCGCCTCTATTGTAGCATTTGAACCGAGCCATCTCTAGAAATGCTTTCAGCCGCCTCTACAAATGCACCTATATTTAGAGGCTGCTGGAAATAGAGAGCCTCCTCCAAAAATAGGACTTACATATAATAAAATTTGATTTTTTTAAACAACCTTCTATTGAGACAAAAAATAAAGTTGTAGATCTTGAAGAGTAATGCAACTTTATAGTTGATAACTTTTTCAATTGAAATCATTTATCTAAGGAAAATTATGTTTGAATTTCTCACATTTGAGATTCAAAATTTTCGAATGACTTTGGATGGAGAATCTACCAAAATAAAAGTTGTAGATCTCAAAAATTTATACAAATTTGTAGCTAACAATCTTTTTAGTTAAATTCATTTAGGATCCCAAATACTCTTTTTAAAATTGGATAAGATAAAACGAGGAGAAAGGATATCTCAATTGGACACAAGTGACTTATGATTGGAGTGGTTAGGGGATATATGTGCGAGTCCAAAGGTCACAATTTCAATCCCCTGTGTGGCTGTCCAATGAGGTGGCCTAGAATTTTTTTTGTTATTTCTAGACTTAGATTTGTGATTTCTGGGCAAACAGTTTTGTAGAGGTGCTGTATTCCGAATCATCTCTAAAATTTGATTTTTAGAGACGGCAAGATATCCACCTCTACAAATAGGTACAAAACTAGAGGCGGTTATAGCGTCTTTCTGTAGTAGTGTTTCTTTGTCAATCAAAACCGTGAAGGGCCTGTTCAACTATGAACTGCCTATGTAACCCGGCCCTTTTGTGTTAGCGATGAGTCAACACTTCCCAGCCAATTACACCTATAACTCTCATCTATTAATGCTAATGATTTGTCTCATCTTTTGGAACTGAGCCTAGCACAGTTAGAACAGCCTATCTGTGTATGCACAAACAACCTTAGTTAAGTCCTTATGCACCTAAGGCCTTGTTTAGTTCCCAAAACTTTTGGGTTTGTAGTACTATAGCACTTTCATTTCTATTTGACAATTATTGTCCAATCATGGACTAACTATGCTCAAAAGATTCATCTCGCAATTTACAGACAAACTGTGTAATTAGTTTTTATTTTTGACTATATTTAATGTCTCATGCATATGCCGCAAGATTCGATATAATGGAGAATCTTGAAAAGTTTTGGGGTTTTGGGGTGAACTAAACAAGGCCTAAATTTTTATGCCCATCCAAATCCTGCTTTCCTAGTCTACTTATTTACTTCTTTCTCAATGTTTAATCCTATATAATATAGTTTAAAAGGTGGTATATATAATATTTTACCCCCATTGTTTTATTTTCCTAAATTTATTCAACCTCATTTTATAGCAACTTGACCTAACAACAGTTGAGTGCTTATCTTTTTTTGCAATTCTGTAGTGATAAAATGAAAATCTCTATGCATATTGATTACTGAAACTTTCTGCAAGTATTCCTCTATCGTAGTTCTGCACAAAAGGTTTTGAAATACATGTGCAAATGCCTATGACTTTTGTTTTTTGATAGTATGACTATAATTAAGTAACTGATGACAAGACCTAAGTAAAATGTAACTGCTCGTCACCTGTCTTTCACAGGAAAGAAAGCTCTCTCCCCAGCCACCAGTTTTGAGTTGTGTTGAGATAAAAAATTTACATGCTTTCCTGATGCAAATGCTGTTCTCATAATTTCTCCCAGCAGCAATTAAGCCTTTTATTGCATAGAGGGTCCCATAGACAAAACATATGCCCCAAGTGCCGTACCTTGTAGACAAAATAGCTAATTTAGTTCTTAGGAGTAAAAAAATGACAATAGTTTGTACAAAATAGATGATGTAATAATAATACAAACCAGGATCCATCCTTCTTTTGATTATTCTCAATAAATATGACTGCTTTGTTCACATAATCCTTTATCTCTTTACTGCGGTACTCTGGATTAATCTTCCTAAATAATATTAAAGCATGCATCACTGAGGACGTACATTCAACCGTTCTGCCAATAGATGAACTGAGTTAGTTTGTCAAGAAAACTAAAATAGAGACATAAGGGTGAGATCTATTTAGAAGAATCATCATTATTGCTCTTACGGGTAATCAGCAACAATATTTCGAAAACTCTCCAATGGATTTAAAATCTAGGATGTCAAATGGAACAAATGTCAGTGCACATGGACTATAGAATTCTGCAATAAATATAAAGTACTATTGTCTGTAAATTCACAATATAGTTATTGGGGATAACATCATGATAATTTGGAATATTTATTCGATAGATGTTATGGTTCATTGCATAGACCAAAGGTTCTATGCATACAAAAAAGGTGATGGATGGGTTAATAAAAAATTCTAAACAAAAGTAAACCCTATATATGTGTAATCCCTGTTCTGGCTATTACAGTGTTTATTAATCTAATTACAGTATTTTATGACACGTCACTCTCTTAAGTCATTTAACAAAGTTGACTTCATTGCAACCAATTGTCGTAAGGAATACTAGGTGAGAGAATTATGATCTCCATGATCTGTTACCACATATATTAATATATATACATGCCTGAACAACTTATTTACCATTTTGAGTCCAAAGCGAACAAAAATAAATGATACATAACTTGCATTGACTAAAATACATTGATTGCTTCTTTTGACAGTGCTCTGTTCATTCTCATTTGAAATCTATTACTAAGGCCTTCTCAATTTGAAATCTATTACTATTGTTTAGTTCTCAAATTTTTTTGCAAAATTTTTCAGATTCCTTATCAAATCGAATCTTGTGGCACATACATAGAGCATTAAATATAAATAAAAAATAACTAATTGCACAGTTTACCTATAATTTGCGAGATGAATCTTTTGAGCCTAATTAGTCCATGATTGGACAATATTTGTCAAATACAAATGAAAGTGCTATAGTGTCCATTTTGCAATTTTTTTTGGAACTAAACAAGGCCTTACAAATACATGTAATTTTATCTTGTTCAGACTGAACAAACATTTGCTAAATTGCTTATTGCAAAAGTTATCAATATTTCACAATAGATGCATTTGTGTCGAAACAAACTAGACTACTATGATTTTGGCTGCCCATAACAAACATGATCATTTGACTAGTTACAAAAAGAGTAAAGTATACAAGCGGTCCTTGAACTTGTCTCGTAGTGTCACCTAGGACTCTGAACTCTCAAAATAATTTTAAGTACTTAAACTTGTCTTATAGTGTCACTCAGGTCCTCGGACTCATAAAATGCATGTTCATGTACATGAACTTGTCTTGGAGTGCCATCTAGGTTCAGAATTTGCAAAAAAATATTTTTAGGTCCTCAAACTACTATATCATCTAGGTCCAGATGAGCTCCAACCAACCTACTTGTTCGTCGCTAGTGCTCTCTCTACATGCTCTCTCTCTCTCTCTCTCGTTGCATCTCCATGTTCTCCCTCCCTCTTTCAGTGTTTCATTCTAGTGTGGCATTAATGCTTCACGGTCACAAACTAGCTAGCCATCCCAACATATGCCTTCATCATCCTCTCCACGTCAAATGCCACAACATCATCAGTAGTGATGGCACCAATGCCGGCAAGGCCAAAGCTAGTGCTCCTTGGGCAGAAGAGGTGGGCGAACGATTGCTTTCCCATTAAGTTTATGAAAGTTATATAAATAATGTCGTTCAGCAACTTGAATTATTTATTAGATGGCCATAAACTATTTCATTCAACCTGCAATTCTTTTGATACCAAGTTTTCACATTAACATCACCGGATTAGCGCTAATGTAAATATTACATTGGCTTTTCCAACTAAGTTTGGCATTGCAACATATATAGTTATCCAATATTTTTTTATCTTTTTAAGTGGTCATGGGCTAGTTTTCATTTTGTTGCAATAAGCAAATTAGGTTGTTCACAAACTTCTTATTTTAGTTAGATACATTTTGACATAAGATGCTATGCTACTGATTTTATTAATGGACATGCATGCAAACATCTTCACACAGTCCTATTTTCTGTCCTTTCAAGAGCTTGCAAAATCTTTGGTTTAGAACAGGTACTCACCTCTAGCCAAGAATAGGTTCTTTGACATTCCATTGAAGAAACTGAACCATCTTTGTTCTTTAGGGGGGAAGAGAGTATGTTGTTAGTGAAATATTGCATTCAAGTAAATATAAAGTACTTCTATAAATGCATAAAATCCTAAAAATTCATCTAGAAAATAAGTTGAGAATGAATTATGTTAACTTAAACTAATCATATTTGATGTGCAAGAAATACAAATTTAATTAAATAAAAAAATTACTTAATTTTGTTCATGGTGTCATTCCTCAGAAAATAAGTAAAGGAAACCAACTTATAGGTAGGCACCAAATTAATTCAGCAAAAGAACTGCATTGTTGGAAACAACATTATCATAATTCCAATGGAATCAATCATAAGAATAGGATTGTGTCATGTTAAACAAATGCAAACAAAGTTTTGATGAAGGAGTAATTATTCATACCGTAGAGAAAAATACAAGTTTTGTTTTAGATATAGATATAAGTTCCGCCTGTCTATTATTTCACCTCTGCTAGATCAAAAATCTTGCTTATATTGTTACACAATATTCCCATGCTAACGTGTGATTATATCCATCATGGCATAAAAATTATGGAGAGATGATTTGATTCATCAATATTATTATCCATAACAAATACTGATTAACAAAAAAATTCTGCTCTTAGTCACATACTGTCGGGTTGACTATACATAAGTGAGATAAATATTTGAACATTTAAATTCAGCTTCATACAATCATACCATAAAGGAAAGAAGGCAATCAACAGAACTAAGTAGCCACTGTTCCTCTGGGTGCTCAATGAGGTTAGGATATATCTTTGAAAGCAGCAATATCGCCTAAAGCAAGAGAAGAAACAAAATTTGTGAATAGATATATATGGCTGCTATATAAATTTTGACAATTTTCTTCTAAGTTTCACTTTGTCGATGTTCTATAGGAACATCGTAGAAACATAATAAACTGAAATTGTTATGCTGACCTTAGTTGTTTCTGCACTAGTGTCTGGTGAAGCCCAGCCATTATCTACGGTCGAAAGTGGCCATGATCCTTTTGATCTATGTCGGAACCAATAACTTGGGTCTCCTGGAGGGTTTGTAGTCATCTGCTTGTTACAGAAAACATTTTAAAATGCCATAAAGCATAAAGAAGAGAAGTTCATATCAAATTTGTCGTTATTTTTTTTGGATAAATTAAAGATCTGATAAAGAACAGACTTGTGCTTTCTTTGTATAACTGAGAGCCCTCTCAATGGCAGGACCATATTCATTAGCAGCGTCTGCTGAAAACAAGGCCTGCAATATAAGTGCTAACTCCCAGTTTTGGGCGCCATTGTATATCTACAATAAGAATCACACAGCAATGTTATCTGGATTTTTCACTTTGAGAAAAAGAACTACTGAATATAAATAATGCAACATTTTCCATAATGAGGCAGAAATAAATTGAAAGAAAAAGTAAGAATTTCCTAAAAGTAATCCAAATAAACAATTTTTCCTGCTACCCAAAACCCTTTATTCTTCATTCTGAACTATTTCTCTAGCCCATGTATCCACCAAAGACTTGCAATCATCCACTGCTCCTCCTTTAAGTCACATGTTTTGTCAATTGTGAAATTTAATTTTTGTAAGAGTAAAGAATTCTGAGTCAGTGGTTCTCTTGTTATTGTTATTGCCTTAAGCATCTAAGTCTGATGAAACAGTGCTTTAATGCGCATCTGATATGGTTTTCATTTACAGCTATAACCAAATATCATTAAGAAATAGTTAATGCATAGCAAAGGGGTAGAGAGAAATAAAGAGAATCATGGGAAAATGCAAGAAACTACAAGAATAGTTGGAACAAAACATAGTACTTTAGTTTTCATGCCGTCTTCAGCAATCCACAAATAATCATGTATCCTTGGAATATGTTGCTTGAGTGCATCTGAATTTGGGTTTTCGACCCAACAACAAATCATGTTTAGGGCCTAATAATCATCAAATGAAAACAAAAATTAGCTCTACTCAAATTTGATATCAAAACAAACAGATTAAAAAACAACCACCTACTACTCTTAAAGAATACAACATTACAACACAGAACAATGAGATAATTCTACATAAGCTGCCGTGAATTATGCATTTCCTAATCCCAGCATGACTCATTACTATGGCATAAATGGTTGTCAACCATGGTTTGGCACTCCTCATTTATCACAAATGACCTCTCATGATCCAGCCTTACCATTCCACATGTTATTGTTAATAGCGACAACACTTTTACTCCTTTTGACCCTTGTTGATTGAAGCTTTACATATGGTAATTTGGGAATCTAAATAACTTCAAATAAAACTTCTTATGGATGCAAGAGATGGACTTGAGTTAGGTTGTGGAGATAATAAATCAACATATGGAAAGTAAATAAGGACCATTGGTTCTTGTCATATGTAGTTACTATAAAAATAACTTAAAACTAACTTCTAGTTTACTAATGAAAAACTAGTATATATTGTTTTCACCCTTATCTATGCTGATAAATAATTTCTACATTTATTTGCCAAGATCAAACTATAACCTCATGTTGTAAGCCAACTGTGATTATTGTCTTTGCACTAGTGATAAGATTTAATGCATTTAGGATAGAGCAAGAGTTCATAGTTTATGTCTTATAATAAAAGTAAGATTAACTACACATGACTCGTAGCTAGGGAATAACTATGAGGAATTGACCACAATAAACAATACCTTTGTAACTGGACATAAGCCAATATATTGAGTAGTTTCATCTTCATAGTGGATATGTTCTAGGATGTGGCTCAAAGCTTTCTCTCTTAACTTATAAAATGGCCAACAATTCAACACTGGCTCCACAAAAGTGTTCAAACAAGTTGAAATACCATTGAATAATACCGAAGGTTTGTAACGCATGTCCTCCTAATGAAAATAACAAGAGTCAAAATAAGTTCAAGCACAAGAGTATTGAAAAAGCAATTAAGAGGAAACATGTAAACATGGAATGCATTCATACATCTTAATTAGCTCATGTTGAATTTCCATGGTAACGTTGTACAATGCTATATATAAGACAAATAAGGGGTTTTATATTAAGTATCCTAAAAGTTATAAGCCTAGCATGTGATGTATATTAAATAAGTAAAGGAGAAAAACTTAAATGAATCATAATTTCTATTTTTTTCTTTTGCAAATGATTCCTTATGCATTATATATTTTTCTACTAATGTACCACATAGATATGATTTAGTTACAATTCTACAACATCAATTGCATATACAATCTCATGTTTCTTTCAAGAGTTCAAGATCAATATAACATGTATGTATATGTATTTTTTGTTGGACATGAGACATGTACATTATTCCAAGTTTGACGGCATCATGGCTACAAAACAAGCTTGTTGATTAACCTTGTACATTTATCTCCAAATAAGTTAGAGAACATGTCTTTGTCTATGGTAGATGCTTGCAAATTGTGGTTCTGTCTATAAGACACTAGAAGGGGAGGGAAAATGGAAGAATTCCCTATTTTCCATTAGGAGTTCGCTTTGTGTCTCATTTGGCACTAAAAATGCTCAATTTCTTTATATGCAGTTCTAATTTTGATGCCATCCATGACACTATCATTGAGTCTAGTAGAACCCATACAATGCCCATGGATCTCCATCCCCATTCCTACCACATCTATCCATCCACACCAATGATAAAGGTTGCTTCCTCCCTCGCATTCACATCTCTCTTCCAAAAACAAATCCTCCCACTAAACCCTAGGTCAAAGTAACATGGTGGATGTAGGAATCATGTCCCTGTACTTTGTGGTTTTTTAGTAATTGAGTGACAACATAATAATTAGAACTAACATGCTTTTCAAGAATATTGTTTACATGATTTATACTTCTAAGGATCAATGTTCAAAATAGTGGGCAATAGCAGCACTATAACATCTAGATATAGACCTCCTTCTATGCAATTGGCATTTTATCCTATTACTTTAGCAATGACTACTTTTGTAGTGCTAAACAATGCTAAATGAACTTAGCGATGAAGAAATTTAGCATTGCTATTCATGATTTCGCTAGAAACAATAGGCTTCATCTCATCTTTCCTTGATCAACAAGCATTGGAGCATCATCCACCACTTCCTTCTTCACTATCAGCCGCTTCATCCTAGAATCCATTACTTCGCTCTTCCCTATTGTTTTGCATTGTACAATTATTTTAGCATTGGCATCCACATGTGTTGTATGGGCTTTCTCACTAGAGGATGAGTGAATAGGAAACAAGGACTTATGTAACACCTCACATCCAAAACTGCTTATATTACCTTGCTCCACACATGGAATGGGCCTGCATATGCATAGCATCTCCCTTACACTTTTGTCCACACTTCATGTAAATGCGTTAACCGAAGGTGCTATGTTTGGTACGACAAGGATTATAAGCCAGACCTCACCCTCTTAAACTTACAAGGTGGTACTAAACCCACAAACTACAACTCATGTATCACATGGGCCAACTTCACAACTACGACATGCTTCTAATGGGCTAGGGTATTACATTCAACCCCCCTATGGGCTAACACCCTTGGCAGCTCACTACATATGTACCAGGTCTCTAGGACCACCCCGTAGTACACCCCTCCATAGGCACATGCAACAAGGGTTGATGCTTTGAATACTATCTCTAACACCCCATGTCCAAAACTTCTTATATGGCCCAGCTCTACATATGAAACGGGCCTGCATATGCATAACGCATCTCTTACATTTTCATTATCGCTTCATGTAAAAGGGTTAACTCAAAGGTGCTATATTAGAATGGCAAAGATCATGGCCCTCACCATTCTAAACTTCTAAGGTGGTACTAAACCCACCAACTACAACTCCTTATGTGCTACATGGGCCGACTTCACAACTACAATAAGCTTCTAATGGGCTAGGGTGTTATAACTTGTGGAGTAATACCATGATGTATGCAATTGCTAGTGGTAGGGTAGATGATGGAGTGTGAGGGAAGGGAAATGGAGGCACATGGCAAAGGGATCAAAAGCTACAAGGGGAGGAGATAAAAGGGAGCTATCATGGATCAAAGGCAATGCAACAATAGATTAGGAACAACATAGGGAACATGGATAGAAGCAATGTGATAGCCAAAAGGCATAGGGATGGGCGAATGGGGATGCGATTCATTTCATGTGGGCCTAGACATGCATGTTTGGGCCTTCTATTTTTCATATAGTCATTACTATGTTTTCCTTGTCTTAAGCAATCTACTAATTGTAGTAGAGGCCTCTAAAGCATTCAATAGTGGCTCTTAAGTGTTGGAGAATGAGACAACTAAATCATTTAGCTTGCAATTTAGGACACTATTAAGGATGCAAAGCAAAAGGATTCATGAAGAATAGATGAAGAAAGTGTAAACACTGAAATTTTGTTCGGTCAAGGGAGGCCATGAGTGTCAAAGTATTTGCTTGAATCGGCTTGACAATGAAATCAATGGAGAGATGTGTCTATCGATGAAGAGATGGGATCCAATTGAAGAAAGCGCATTAGGTTCCACAAAAGGGAAGAGATTGGAGCCCAAGTTATGTTTGGATAGTATCTATTTTCATAATTACTCTTGTTAGACGAGGACTCATGTCATGCCTTGGGTTATAAATACCAAACCCTAACTTTTGTAATAGATATCCAAGCATCAATCAAAACAAGTACTGTTACCTTTTTTACCGGGTTTGACCACTCTTAGGAGTAGGGGTACAGTAGATTTTTGATGAGTTTTTTTATGAACAGGGTTGCATCGGTTAGGTTTGACCTCGGGCTTGTTAGTAAGTACCGGTCATGGTTTATATCTCGTTCGTATGACTGTTTCGGTTATGTCCGATCTCCACTACAAGCTTAGTATAGGCTAGTTATCAATTTGTGCTGTTATTTGTGTCGCTATCTTAGTTAGCACAAATGACCACCCGCTTAAGATCGGTTTAGATTAGGCTCTATCCAATGTTTAAGTTTCTAAGCTGACGGTGTCCATTAGCAAATATCATGTTCTCCCTAAGCAAAATTTCTCTCAGTTTTATGACATATAGTATAGATAGCTATTACAGCCTTGCTTTTCTAATTATATATGGATAGACAGTACAGATAGCTAATAAATAATGATTGAGA
>Ga0182004_10002267_pt1 | contig 14835 bp, 9 predicted proteins | sample Sormic07211540_1_FD_120479 | JGI IMG/M metagenome (GOLD analysis project Ga0182004, IMG submission 120479) | Endophyte microbial communities from Sorghum bicolor roots, Mead, Nebraska, USA - 072115-40_1 MetaG | ecosystem: Host-associated > Plants > Roots > Unclassified | place: USA: Nebraska...
GAAACTCAAAACCCTAAACAAGACCCAACTTAAGACGACTCGCGATTAAGAGCACTCGTCTACAAACGATTCTATATGAATGCGACGTTTTGTTAGCCGGTTAGTCTCGAGTTAGACCTAAAAACTATATGCCTCACATGATTACAGGAAAAATTTTAAAAAGCTCGTATTTTTGGTTTTCGTAAAAATCCAGGATGTTACACTTATGCTTAGCTTCCTGAACCCCCAATTCATTCTGTATTAACGCAAATGCTGCCACCAATCCACCATTGCTAGGCACCGCCCGTGGCTCAGTCTACCGCTCGCTGCAAGGAACCAGCCACGCGCTCGCCGCCACCCTCGCCGGCCGCTGCTAGGCACCAACGCGGCACACTGCTCGTCCGCTCACTGCCATCGCTAGGAACGATGGAGGGAGGAGAAGCGGAACTTGGCAGAGACAGCAGCTTTGCCAGTTATTTAATTTTTTTGCAAATTTGAGACAACATCTTATGTTGTTCGTCCGCCTTTTTCATAATAACTTTTGTGATTCTAGTTTTTTGCTATATTTTTTACAATCGTAGTCGATGAATACTGTGCGATTTGTGCCATAAGCTTTTTCGTTCATCTTCATGTTAGAACTCGCCCCAGCTATAATTTTTTTCTGGCTCGTCATTGGGGTGAACTAAACAAGGTCTAGGTCAAACTGGTACCCATCTGTACTTGTTGAATTATATCCACAACTCCAGATAAGCTAGCCCTCATCTAATTAAAAGTCCAACACAGGCAGGCTCACTCCATTCGATGATTCGGATCTTTGGATCGAATCCATCGGCAGGTCTAAACACATACTATGCCCGTCCAGCGATTGCACGGTCACGGCGGTTACACCCTTAATACGCTGGAACGATCACGTGATCATGCACCCGACGCACGAATGGCACGGCTGGGCACGTAATGACATAATTTAGGCTTTGTTTATTTGGAGAGGTAAAAATTTTTGGATGTCACATGAGATGTTTTGTAGGACGTCGGAAGATGTGTTTGGATATTGATATAAAAAACTAATTACATAACTCGACTGGAAACCGCGAGACGAATTTATTAAGCCTAACTTATCTATCATTAGCACAGGTAAGTTACTATAGCATTTAAAGTTAATCATACACTAACTAGGCTTAAAAGATTCGTCTCGTGATTTCTAAATAAACTGTGTAATTAGTTTATTTTTTATTTATATTTAATACTTTATACATACGTCGAAATATCCGAGGTGATGGGTGAAAAAAATTTTAGATTAGAAACTAAACAAGGCCTTAATCTCCGACGAAACACACACACGATCGATGGGACCCTTTTACGCAGTGGCGCAGCTTGCATTCTACGCTAATCTTGTCCGGTCATTGGGATAGATAACCCACGCTGATCATCACCCACACATGGAACCCAAGTTGCCGAGAGATGAACAGGGCTGTCTCGGTATTGCCGCACGCGCACGGTGGCAAGGCAGGACCCCGATCGAACGAACGTGCACAATGATCACGGCGAGTCGGCGACGAGTTGCAGCGGACCAGCAGAGATTCGAATCGCACGCCTTGTGCTATATACAGCCGTACTAGTACAAGGGTACAACCGACAGATTGTACCCACCAGGCTTGTAGTGTACCTGAGTGAAAAGTTTTTAATATTATAATACTTTTATTTGTATTTGTCAATTATTTTCTAATCATAGATTAAATAGTTTTAAAAAATTCGTCTCACAAATTATAGATAAATTATGTAATTAGTTATTTTTTAATATATATTTAATGATCCATACGTGTGTCACAAAATTCGATGTGATAGACATTAGCGGACTAGGGGAGGGGGGCTGAGGTGGCTGCAGCCCCCCTCTTGAACTCAAAATTTTTTTAACAGATTTTCTTTTTAGGAAAAGACTTGATGTATTTATTATTTTTCTATGTTTATTTTATGAATATTTGCTTTTGAGCACTTTGAATCAATATTGAATTATTAATCTTAGCTATATCTATTAGTGTACTGGATTGAGCGTGAAAAAAAAATTAGCTATGTTATTTAGCCCCCCTCTTGGTCCGTTTCTGGATCCGCCACTGGTGATATTTGGACAGATAGAACTAGGCCTTATTTACTTCCAAAATTTTTTGCAAAATATAAATAATAACACTTTTGTTTGTATTTAACAAATATTGTCTAATCATGGACTAACTAGGTTCAAAAGTTTCGTCTCGCAAATTACAGATAAACTATGTAATTATTTAGTATTTCTTTTATCTATATTTAGTACTTTATGTATGTGCCGCAAGAATGTAAAAAATTTTGTAAAATATTTTGAAAACTAAACAAGGCACTAAACAATGCCTTTTTTCTAGGCAGCCATTGGGTCGTACGGACACTTGGCTTTAACGGAGATTGGTTTCACCTCGGATTCTAACACGGCAAGCGAGACAGCACAGGCCACAGGGGAGATGGTCGTCAGGGACCTCTCCAGTCCAACGAGGATGCGGGGCGCAGGTTTACATTATTGTTGGACTCGAGGCCGGGTGCAGTGCTGTCGATCGTGCCGACGAACGCCGATGGTTCGTCAACTTTGGATGCATGGCACACGTGATGCATGTTTTGGTAGTAGCTAGCGTCCCAACAAACGGAATGGCTATCCCGATGTATTCCGTCCCACACTACGCCCGAAAATATTACAGTTGTTAGAGCAAATATTATAATAGACTATAAGTCGACTAAGTGAGATAGAAAAGAGAAAAAAGAAAAGAGAGGACCAGTTTAGACAAAAAACTTTATAAAAAAGATAAGTGAGTCATATATTAATAGTGAATAACTAACTATTATATAGATGAGCTGTAAGAAACCTCACAGTCAAAAAATAGGTTATATTATTATATTTGCTCTCAGGGACTTCTCCAGTCCAACGAGTAGGATGCGGGGCGCAGGTTTACGGCTTCCCATGGATCGATTATTGTTGGACTCGAGGCCGGGTGCAGTGCTGTCGTGCCGACGAGCGCCGATGGTTCGTCAACTTTGGATGCAATGGCACACGTGATGCAATGTTTAGGTAGTAGCTAGCGTACGTCCCAACAAACGGAACGGCTATCCCGATGTATTCCGTCCCAACACTACGCCCGAAAATCTATCTATATATGCTGTACACACTCCACCAATCAATCCATCTCTTCTCTCTCTAGCCCTCGCCTTGTTTAGTTTTAAATTTTTTTGAGAAATCGACATTGTAGCACTTTCGTTTATATTTGAAAAATATTGTCTAATTTGTCTCGTCAATTCCGACCAAAATGTGCAATTAGTTTTTATTTTCGTCTATATTTAATACTCTATGTATGCGTCTAAAGATTCGATGTGACGGAGAATCTGAAAAATTTTACAAAATTTTTTTTTGAACTAAACAAGGCCACTGTGTTGTGTTGACGCGTGCGTGGCGTGTGCCCCGCCGACAAAGCAAACACGCTGCCTTTAACAAAACCAAAGCTTGGCCGTATGTTGTAGCACTGCCATGCATGGCATGCAGCGAGTCCAGATGACTACACTATACTATAGTCTGTGCACTTGCGCTCCAACTAATCCCAATCATATATAGTGGCGTCTCGATCACCATCACATGGACGATGGATTACTACTTCGATTCGAAGGCAGGCGTGATGAGAATATATACACGTAGCTGGCCGCCCCCACAACAAGAACAAGATGCATGGAACGATCGATGTGTGTAACATGCATGGACCGGCAGTCCGGCACACCGGCTGGCTGGCGTTCCAAAAACCAGTGCGGCGCTGAGCTGGGGGACCTCTCCGTCGGAGGAGGGCGCTGCCGCTGCCGCTGCATGCATGCATGCGCGCGGCCGGCCACGAGGACGTACGCCAGACCCGCCGCGCGCGCTCGTCCCCATGCATGCCCAGCACACGTGTGGGGATCGATCATCATGCATCCTCAGCAAACCCGATTGCCGCCAGCCCGTGCGCCGCGGTAAGAAAACGGACCAGAGCCCGTAGCCGGCCATGCACGCCGCACCTCCTCGAAGAGCGCTGGCCGGCGCGGGCCGGCATGCCTTTCCGTTCCGGCCGTACGTGTCCGTCCTCGCCAACGAAGAAGCTTGCTTGGTCGTCACACGGACGGACGTGCTATACGGTGGATTTGCGCCATGGGGTCGGATCTGGCATTGCGGGTTGTGTCCGCGTCGAGGCGCGCGGCATATGGGATCGGATCCAGAAATACAGTGCAGTATGTACTTGAAATTTAAATATGTGTTTGAAATTTGTGTTGTTGCATTTCTCCCCCACTATTTCACGGTCTTTCTCTATTGTTTCACACTATTGATTTAAATTTTACACATCTCGATGCATATAAAAGGACGTGGATAAATAATGTCCAACATATACACACACAAGACTACTGGTCTTTATTTCCCTACTACTGTCTTCATTCAAACATGAGATTAAGGTTCTGTTTAGTTCCCTTGCTAAATTTTAGCTACCTAAAATTATTTTAGCTATTTTTAGGTGACTAGTGGGACTAAACTATTTTAGCTTTTTTTTCGTCAATGTATTTGAAAGTTTAGCTACTAAAATGACTAAAATTTAGTTGGCTAAAATTTAGTAAGGAGAACCAAACAGGGCCTAAATCTATCCCACCTCTCATTTCCCTAGCTATCCCAATCCTCGTTTCCCACTTCCCAAACACCACCTTGTTGCGACAGGAAGGCCTACATGCGATGGGACATGTATGGTGCATGAATTAGATTTTGTTTTTAAAAAGTCGCTTTGACTTTTTTGGTATATACAATTTGCTATGTATATAGATTTATATTATGTCTAAATATATAGCAAATTTGATGTATTAAAAAAATTTAAATGACTTATAATTTGAAATGAAGAAAGTAGCGTGCATGTTCTTTGAATCTTTGTCAATACTCCCTCCATACTAGAAATACATGACGTTTAGGATATGATTATTCTTACCAAGGAGTCATTAATTAGGGGATAATCTTCCGGTTTGCCCTTATTAAATAGAGGCGTAGGTGTATCCTAGACATGAAAGGTTCTCTGCTCTACTTGTTACCGGGGCTGGTTTTGAGGCCCTCGTGGGCGAGGGCAGGGGTTTGATTCCCGTGGCCTACACCTTTTTTACTTGGACGTGATTTTGCGGCGGCGCATGCGGCTTCAGTCTGTTGTGGGCGGGCATCGATCGAGGCGGAAGGCCAAATGGCAAGGGCATTCCAGTCTATTGGACCCTTTCGGAAGCCAGAGCGTCATTCTTTTGCAAAATCACGGTGGGAGCCCAGGACGTCAAGTATATCTAGTACGGTGGGAGTACTTGCATTCCGAGCCAAAAGGAAAAAAATTTAATTTATTTTTAGTTGAAGTAAGTATCTTTAGTTTGATCAAATTATATAGAATATTGATAACACCAAATGAGTATATATGATGAAATAAATTATATCTTATGACAAATCTAATGATATTTGAGATTATAAATATTGAAGTTTTTATATATATTTAGTTAAATTCAAGATCCTTAAGTTGATACGATTATTAAAATTGTAATTTTTTGATGGAAGGTTATTGTAACAGAAGAACCCTGTTTCGATTATCGTGCAAGTGCAATCATCGTGATGCATCATGCGTGCATGATACTGCCAACTTAGTCATGGCTGTCCTAGTGCATCTACCTCTTATAGTCATGGCTGTCCTAGTACATCCCTGCGAACGGCATGGATTGTCCTAGTGCATCTACCTCTTATAGTCATGGCTGTTGTTATTTGAGGAACTCATAGAGTTGAACAACTATGGCTTCTCCAATAGGATCTATAATCTACCTTTTGGTGCTAGAGTAAAAAAAAAAACTAATCTAACAGAGCTCCATCTCAATAACTGCTTTATGGAGGTCCCTAAATTTTCCCTTGGGGAATCGATAGACCAATCGCATGTAATATATCAAAGGCAATATACTTTTCATGATTTGGTCATGCATGTAAAGTCAGATTTTAGCCACAGTCATTATAGAAATTGTTGTCGGCGTTTGGTCCTTCCCTTTTGTCATTAATCCTTATAAAATTAGTATGAAATTCTTCTTTGACGATTAACATCCTAATTTCGAGGCCCTCTTGCTAAGCGTGGTGGCTCATGTTAACCTTATTGTCATAAGATAACAGATTAAAAGTATTTTTATAACAATATACACAACTGATCAAAGTTGATTATCTTTACCCTCTTTTTATTCATTTGCCAATACAATATCCATTCAGATTCTCTTTAATTAATCTCTATTCAATCATGATAAAATGATCAATTACATACTCATGTTTGTTTAATCCTTTGCATTGCACCTCTTGATCTTTCATATATATTTAGTCAAAATCTTAGCTTAAGTTATATCACCTCTTGTTTCATTCTTCTTGTTACATCATTAATATATATTTTGGCTTTCAATTTCAAGACTACGCTAGCGGCCACCATGATGTCGCAGGAGCCACAATCAAGGAAGCCATGCATGCCACTCAGGTATGTCTTCTACCATATAGTCATGACCATCGAACGGGTCTCCCCCTCTTCTTTTGGAAGCAGCGTGAGCATCTAGCGGCTTCGTCTAGCGACAGCGAGAGCCATGGTAGAAGAGGAGGGGAAAGTGGCAGCTGGGGTTATAGTTGTCTGCACGGGCAGCTACAAGGGAACTTTCTTGACTAAGTATGTTGTTAATTAGTTGTTAGTTTGTTACTAAATGTGCATAGTGTTCCTTGAATCATCTCCATCGATCATCTTTCTCTTCTGTTATCGCCCTCTGTCCTTTTTAGGCCTTGTTTAGTTCATCCTAAAAACTAAAATTTTTCAAAATTCTCCGTCACATCGAATCTTGCTTACATGCATATAGCATTAAATATAAACGAAAACAAAGACTAATTACACAGTTTGCCTGTAAATCACGAAATGAATCTTTTAAACCTAGTTAATCCATGATTGAATAATATGTGTGAAATAAAAACAAAAATAGTACAATACCGAAATCTAAAATATTTTCAGAACTAAACAAGGCCTTAACCATTGTGGACCATTCTCTGCTGTGCATGCAGTATGCAACATGCTTGCCCTGTTCTTGTTCTTTGCGGATTGTGTCCTATTCACTTAAATTTATCAACACTAATTTTTAGTACAAAACGATATTTTCGTCTCATAATAAATGAGTGGCTGTTGACATTTAGCGAACCAAACAGGGCCTCACCACCCTGTGTTAGGGCTTGCGTGAACGTTGAACCTTCGGTAGTCTGCCTTGTCGACTGGTCAATAAATTTCATTAACAGTGAAGTTGGGTTACTGATTTTTTTTACTTTGAAAAATAGCCGCAACCTTTGCATAATGCTTTTGTTCGCTTGTGTGAAAAGTCATAGCTGAAATATCATTCGCTAATTTGTTCTGAGAGAAAAACACCGTTGAATAACTAACAGATTCGACATATAAACTCAAGCGAATAGAACCAAACTATACTACCTCTGTTCCATTGAAAGTTTTGTTTTTTACTTTTCAAATTCCTTATTTGACCGTTCGTGATATTTATTTTTTTATACAAATAGTAAAATATATAAAACATTTTTATTAATAAAATAAGTCATAATAAAATAAATAATGTTTATATAAAATTTTTTAATAAGATGAACAGTCAAACATAAAATCTAACCATAAAAAAATGATATTTTTAATAGAACGGAAGAAGTAGCGTACAAGAGCAAGAAACTCCCATTGTGGCGGACAATACGAAGTGGAACGCTGGACACGATGTTGAAGCTACAAGAGTAGCTGAAATATACTTTGTCGAGCATAGTCACGTCAAAAAAGAACGGATTAAAAGACTACTACGCTGCTCTTTTTTTCTTTTCTTTTTTACTTTTAATCCCAAGTTGCGGCGTAAACCAAGGTGAGTTAATCTTAAGCTGAGTAATACTAAATAAAATCTAACGGAAAGGGGGCAGCTTCGCTCGTGAAAGCTGCATCACCTCTGCTTTACCGCACCTCCCAAGTTCAAAATTCGTAGAACCTCTCCCAGCAGCCTCCCATGTCCGACCATGCTCACAGCCAAGTACTGTACCTGCTGTACTCCTGGGAACCCCAGCCAGCCAGCGTGCTGCGCTCAGCCTTTGCCAACCATTTCAAATCTCACCAACGGTCGCGATGCGACGACGAGCAGCCACGGCCCGCGCAGTACGCCAGTCGCCAGGCCCAGGACCACCGGACACACACACACGCGTGTGAAGAGGAGCGCGCGCGGCGGCGGCGGCTCTCGGTCACGCGTCGCTGTTCCGCCACAGGCCGTGGCTTTGGCTTTCCGCGACGCCGCGCGGCACAGGGCAGCAGGCAGCAGCGAGCCCGCCCGCGCGGCACAGGTTTGGCCGGCCGCCGCAGTCCCCAACGCCGCCTAAAAACCAACCTGTCGCTCTCATGACATGGAGGCAGTGGGAACGGGGGAACGCGCTGCGCCCTGCACGCGTGCAGCCGCCAGCCACACCAGGCAGCGGCAGTGGTGGACGGGCAGGGCGGGCGCCGGGCAGGAGGGACATGACCGCGTGGCGTGCCTCCCGAGGCCGCGGCCGCGCGCGTGTGCGTGCGCCGGAGCACGGCAGCGGAACAACAAGGCGTCAAGGCTGCTCTTTTTCCCTGTGGCCCAACAAAAAAAAAAAAAAAAGGCGGCAAGCAAAAGCACAAGTGCATGCATGACCGCACGAGCATTACCCCCCACAACAATTTTCACTCATGGCATCAAAAGTGAAGAATGAAGGGTTGAAAAGAAGGCGGTAAAAATCGTGACGCGTGATTAAAGCAAGGTGGTGAATAAACTCTGAACAGTATACGTACTCCGTACGGGGTAGTACGTGCAAGAGCAAAGCACAGAGTAGTAGTAGTAGTACTCTATACTGGTACGGCAGCCGATGCCTGGAAGGCTGGAATCTGACCGTTTGCTACTGGAAATGAGGAGTCGGCACGGCAGATGAGATGAGATCTAGATTGGCGGGAGACATCGGCATCCACCTTGACACCCAAAGAATGGACAAAAAGTACAGTTTCCTCCTTATCAAAAAGATTGACAGAAAAAAACCAAACCATGCGAGTACGGTCCCGGCACACGGGTTTCTTCCTCCTCTCATACAACACGGATGAATATCCGCTGTAAATTTCCTGCTAATTACTACCATGGTATTGCTACCTCTTTTATTCAGTGTTAGATACTCTTGCAACGTCAATCAATGTAGGTAGCCGTTAGTAGTACTACTACTACTACTGACTTCAAAGCATTTAATTACATCCCCGCATGGACATGATGGTGGGGTTAACTTTTCGTACAGTTTTTACTACTTGATTAAAGTACAAGTATTCTTTTCTTGTATACTGAAAAAAGTCAAGAAAAAGAGCAACTTTTCTTTTCTCTAATTGCCTCCCTCCAGCGGCGGCTGGGCTGATGTGACCATGCCACCACGGCTGCGGTGACGGCGGCGGGAGCCGGGAGGAGGTAGCAGTAGCTCAGTCAGTCTCGGTCAGGGGCGCGCCACCGACTGCGCCAGCCGCTCCACCTTGACGGCGATCTCCGGCGGCACCCGCACGGCGGGGCGCGGCCGCTCCTTGCACCGGCGGAGGTCCAGCCCGAGCGCGTCCGACACGTCCTCGGAGCTCCACCCGGCGCGCCGGAGCGAGTCGGAGCACCGGTCCGCCTTGAGCAGCAGCGCGTCGAGCACCGCGTCTGAGTCCACCGCGGCGGGGTCCGTCGCCGCCGCGTCCTCGCCGCCGTCGAACACCCCGGAGGCTGCCACCTCGACCATCTCCGTCACCTCCGAGTCCCTCCACCCGCCCTGCCTCAGCACGTGGCCGAGACGGTCCAGGTAGCTGTCGACCCAGTGCGGGTTCCGCGACCGCCTGGCCGGTGCCGGCGGCGGTGGCGGTGGCGACGCGCACCCGGAGGACCGCGACGACGCGGTGGACGCCTCCGAGGAGGACGAGTCGCGGCGGCGGCGGTCGGACGCCGCGTCGCTCCAGAACTCGATCCACCGCGGCGCCTTGCGGCCGCCGCACGCCGCGTCGAGGCTGCGGCGCGTGCACTGCGTAGCAGCTGCGGCCTCGCCGGCGTGCTGCTGCGGCGGCACCGACGACGACGACGGCAGCGCCGACCGCGGGTCCAGCATCGGCTGGAAGCAGGCGTCGCGGGTGAAGAAGTGGAGGAGGTCGAGGCCGACGCAGAGGACGCGGTCGTCGGTGACGAAGAACACCGGGTTGCCCGCGAGGCAGGGGCGGCAGGGCAGGAAGCAACGGTCGAAGAGCGGCACGAGCAGCGGCGCGCGTCGGATGGCGGAGCGGGCGAGCCGCAGCGCGCGGTCCGGGTCGGCGGGGCGCGCGCCCCAGCACCGGGGCCACAGCGCGCCGCGCGCGATCTGGAGCGACGCCGCCGCGATGGGGAGGTCGAACGCGGCGCGGAGCCCGGAGCGGGAGCGCCAGTCGGGGAAACCGGGCCCCGAGGGGACGCCCGCGGCGAGGACGGCGCGGAGGTCGGGCGGGAACGCGAACCCGAGCTCGGCCTCGGCGCGCGCCAGCTCCAGGTCCGTGAGGCCCGGGAGCACGGGCACGTGCGCCGCCCGGAGGTGGTCCAGCACCGCGGCCGCGACAGGGGCGAAAGAGTGCAGCCCGTGCTGCCGCGGGGAGGCCGATGCCGAGGAAGGCCCCGCCGCGGCGCGCGTGGACAGGCGGCGCAGCCCCGCTGCCTGCGCCGCCGGGGTCAGGCTGAGGCCGGACATCCGGCGGTCCACGTCCACCATTGCCGCCCAACGCCGCCGCCAAGCTGCCTCCTCCTGTTGGCTTTGGACAGAGGAGGCGCGGAGGTCTGCAACGGCCGGAGGGAGTGAATGAGGTGCTGTAGCTAGAGGCCGGTTGGGAAACGGGGAGGCGGGTTTATATAGTGGTGAGGCAGCCATTGCCCCGCCCGTCGGCGTCCGGAAGGGGGCGGGGCAAGGGCTGTAGGGGGAGGTGGGGAGCAACGGCAGCCGCTCTTGCGTTGGCGTCTCTGGCTTGATTGTTTTTGTTCTCTCCGCCGATCCGCCCTCGCGTACGCAGGTCGTATCGAAGGATTGTGAGACGGAATTTGTCTGCCGACGCGTCACTTTCCGCTAGTATTCTGGCCTTGTTTAGTTAAAAGGTGAATAGCTTTTTTTTGAATATTATAGTATTTTTATTTTTATTTAATAATTATTGTCTAATTATACACTAACTAGCTTAAATGATACGTTTCACAAATTACAATGTAATTAGTTATTTTTTTTATCTCTATTTAAAGTTTTATGCATGTGTTATAGGATTTGATGTGACGAAAAATCTTTAAAAGTTTTTAGGTTTTGGGGTGAACTAAACAAGACCTTTGCTCTCGTCCTGCATCGTTGTCTGTTCTACTACTGCCCCGCTGAGGCCTTGTTTGGTTGATAATTTTTTTTAATTTTGAGTACTGTAGTATTTTTATTTTGCACTATGATAAATATTGTTTAATAAAAAACTAGCTATGCTTAAAAGATTCGTCTCGCAAATTACAGATAAACTGTGTAATTAGTTTTTGTTTTCGTCTATATTTAATGCTTATTCATGTGCCGTAAGATTCGATATGATGAGAAATCTTGAAATTTTTTTAGATTTTTTTAGGTACTTTTTAGGAACTAAACAAGGCCTGAATCAGATCCGAAATGTTACTTGCACCGAATTTGTTTTCATATTTTTGTTAGTTTGGAATAAGATATGAATAATATAGAATACCAAATATGAATTTGTCTAGGCTACAAACTCAAATAAATGTGTGTCGAATATAGGATGAGCCGGATTCGAACAATGTCAATCACAAAAACTTCTTTGAATATTGAGTAAATTCAACCCTCATATATATCACATGTTTTTAATTCTTAATAAAGAGACGTTAGTAAAATACCCAAAAAAAACTATAAATTCACACATTATCATACATTTTCAAGATTTCCAGCGAAGAAAATTATTGTCAAATCGAGGAATTTCCAGCGAAGAAAATTGCATTAGCTAGAGATGTGTACTTTCTCAATTTATACTTGAATATAAGTTTATTAAAATATTTTAGTAAAGTCTATATAGCTTCAGAAAAAGGGTAATCGCTATACTTCACTTATTCCCTTTAGACTGAAATTGTTTTGACTTCCTGTCCATTCCAATTCATATGTGATAGAACTATCCAAAACTTAATAACCGACTTTAGCTGCCCGGATTATACATACGTCCGGTTGGTTATCTGATGCATATATCCATATTCGATATCTGGGAAAATGTCTTTTTTTAAAATAAAATAAAAAAGAAATTGCTATCTCATCCTAACGGTCAAGAAAGATCCATACCGTTTATATATGCTGAATGAATTTCGTTGAGCATATTTGCACGCGCCCTGTTCCTACGCCCTACGGCATATTTGCATGTGGTTGGCGCCTACGGCAGAGCAGAGCCTCGTGCAGATACAACAGAACCGCTTAAATTGAATGTGCCTGGCCGGCTGAACATGCATCATTGTTATTATAGATTTTAATTACAGTGTCACCTAAGCATCATAGTTTCTATAGATATTAATTGCAGTGCCACCTAACCATTTTGCTGATGTGGCAAAGTAGTTATTGAAGAGAGAGTAAAAATCATAGAAACTGAGTTAGAAACCATGTGTACACCAGATCCAAGGCATGAAGTGACATGATTGGTTGAGAATGGAGAGAGAATGAACATGATTGTGCCCCCTTAGGACACTCTCAATGTAAGACTCTATCACAGAGTCCAAGACACTTAATTACATATTATTTATGGTATTTTGCTGATGTTGCGGCATATTTATTGAAGAAAGAGGTAGAAAAAATAAGACTTCAAGTCTTATTTGGACTCCAAGTCTACATTGTTCGAGATAATAAATAATTTTAGATTCTATGATAGAGTTTGCATTGTGAGTGTCCTTATTCATGCTTAGCCGTTGTTGAGTTGGCTGCGATGCTCGGTCTTCTGCAGCACAAAATGGACAGGAGAATCGTTTTGCATTGACGAGAAGGCGCCTTTTTTTTTTTCTTCAGTCAGTGGCTCAGTGCACACTGTACGACCATGTGTGCAGTGGCCAATTTTCAAAGGAAATCTAATTCTCCGCTGAAAAAAGATGAGAGAGGTTTCTGGTATTAATTAATTTTAGACTCGTGGAGCCTTCAAAACTTAACCGACGTTAAACAAAGGACGGGAGTGTGGCCTACAACGCTCGCCAAAGAAACGCATGAATAAAAACCCCAAGGTGATATGATGGCGTGATGCAAAAAGCTAGCACGAGTTCTCTTCATGACGGCTCCTCTTGTTCTATTAGTATTTTTACACAAGTGATATATAGATGCTCCTCTTGGTTATAACAAAGTCTCTTTTATGGCTGTTGTTTTATTTGTAGTACACGTTCCTCTTGTTTGTAACGGGCACAGTTTATTTGCTACTGTAGTTAACAGCTTCACTAATCCGCATTTTGCGTGTGATAATTTATAATTTGTAACGTGACCCTTCGCTATCTGCCGGTGACTGGGTCTGGGTTCGAGTTCGACTGAATTTATCATGCAAAGTGCTTGTGCTCAGTGCTGACGATCGACACTCTTTTTCAAACGTGCCATGATGATCATCTCCTCGATCGATCTATCAATGGCTTTCGGAGTTTCGGTTCTCGATCGTACAGTAGAATGAAATTCATGTCAAACACCAGTAGGAAGGACCTACCTCTACATGAACCGTTCGGCCTGGACAAGACGGACACCTTCCCGGCCGGACTAGCTCATTGGTCAAGAATCAAGATGCCCGATCGCTCCAGTCGCTACACGATGGTTGGGTACTTGGATGGCCGATGGCTGATGGGCACGGTGCACTGCTGCCTCGAGAAAATTTGCAGCAGGGCTGAGGATGAGACAAGGAGAAAAATTGCAGCAGGCCACGGATAGGCCTTGTTTAGTTGCACCTAAAATCTAAAAATATTTTAATATTTTTTTGTCATATTAAATCTTGCGTTACATATATATATAAAGTATTAAATATAAATAAAAAATAGTTAATTATATATTTTATTTGTAATTTGTGAGATAGATCTTTTAAACCTAGTTAATTTACCGTTAAACAATAATTGTCAAATAAAAACAAAAGTAGTGTCTAAATCCAAAAAAAAAATTTAAATGTAAACAAGTCCTGGATTTCACTGCTGCATGCATTCCTCTCCCTGTGACGGCCCGAGCCGAGAGGTCAGCTTCACTAATTTGTCACGTTTCATGCTGGTGTTATTGTTCCGTTGCTTGTGGCCGCAGCTGCCTAGAACTGATGGATTGGACAATGCTTAATTACTTGGAGTCTTGGACCCGGACCCTTGAATCTCTTCTTCGGTCTTGTGTGTACGTGTTGCTTGAGTGTTGAGTCTCTTTGCCGATGGATTTGTGTTACATACTAGTATTAGCCTAATTTCTCTATGTCTGAGTCTCGATCTCCGCCGTTATTATAGTACAGACACAAATTGTGAGCAATGATATCTACCGGCAATTCATCGTGATAGCAAGCCGTCACTGCCAGAATAATGCCTTCTATAGAAAGAGAGTGAAAAAACCTCTCTATAAAGGCGGCTTGCTCACAGTGGACAGTAGAATAAGGAATTATACATAGAAGGAGGCAACTATAGAGGTTTAACTTATAAAAATTGAGCGCAACCCAACTAGTTAGGTTAATCATTGTGAATATCTGGGTTTAAACGACTTGGCGCATACGAGTGCTCGTATTTTCTTTATATATATATATATATATA
>Ga0182004_10002268_pt1 | contig 14834 bp, 10 predicted proteins | sample Sormic07211540_1_FD_120479 | JGI IMG/M metagenome (GOLD analysis project Ga0182004, IMG submission 120479) | Endophyte microbial communities from Sorghum bicolor roots, Mead, Nebraska, USA - 072115-40_1 MetaG | ecosystem: Host-associated > Plants > Roots > Unclassified | place: USA: Nebraska...
ACCAACTATGGAAGACTAGATGGCCTATTGCCATACTTCTACAGTGGCAGCCAAGAGCTGACCACTTGAACCTGCCGAATGCAGGACAGAAAAGCAAGAGGGACAGCAGATTATATCTTACAAATTCAACCTGAGGTCCTATCCAGCCAACCGTACAGTACAGTGTATGTGTTCATATGCTTTTCAGTTAACCCCATGAATTAAAATTTATTTCTACATGAAGAAGAAATTTGTGATCTCCATTGATTTTGCATAAAAACCCCTGCTGGCCATTTTGTGGAGGACCCCCTAGGCAACCCTCGATCCCCACATTCGCTCGTTCATCTCTCCAATGCAGCAACCCTTCTCTTCTCTGGTTCTCCCTGCCACCGCCCCTCACTGCACGCGTCTCCTGATGATGCCTTCACTTGAGCGTGGGCGTCGTTCCAGATCTGTGGTTCGCAGATCATGCAAAGCTCAGGGGAGGCTCAGGCATCCGCTCACACAGCAGTGCCGCTGCAGCCCTCATACCATCACCTGTGCGGTACGCTGCAGGCCTGCAGCTATGTCGCTGCTTCCTGAAGATGTAAGCCCTTTGAGCACCGCAACTATGCAAGTGGCAATGACCAACAGCAGGAGCAACTCGAGGTGGGGCAGTGCTCTTCGTCACACCGCCAAGATCTTGGTTCACTGAGAGACTGCCACTGGTAAGTCTAGTCTGTGCCGTTGGATACGGGCATCTGGACTCCATACTCTCTCCGCAGGTGGTGGCGAGCGAGGCTGGGTTTCTCGAGCACAGCAGTAGAAGCAAGATTTGGTGAGCGTGCTGATCTTGCTTCCTTTTACCTTGTCCATCTCTCTCACTGCCTCACACTCCTTCCCAATTTCCCTTCCCTTTCTCCACATCAGGAGTTGACTAGGCCGATTCAGACAGGAGCGTGACAGAGGTCATGTTTGTCGCCCGAGAAGGCTCAAGGAAAGCCATATGAAGATTCTTGTGCTCAAGAAGCCGCTGAAGGTAAAAAACATCCGCCGAAGCATGTATGGGGAAGCTGATGTTAGGACAGTGCCAAAGAAATCCATTGTGTCAGTTGATTCTGGTATATGTATTTTAATGTTTTGTGTTTACTGGTGGTGGAAAAATTAACTGGTTGCATCTCACCTTCTCTACCTAGCTGAAAAAAATTCATTGACCATAAAAATTTTGATTATTCATTTACTGCAGTCTGCTGATATGTGTTATGAACTATGCGCTATTCATACTCATAAGAAACAGTCACCAAATGTTATGTTGGGTTCAACAACTATGTACCTGCAGTTATATCTGTTGATCCTAGAAATCTAAGGCTTTAGGCTTCTAAGCATTAAGTTCTTAGTTCAGTATTCGAAGGCAAACATTGTTCTTTGTTTCAGTACAAGGACAAAGTGTGCTTTCAGCAATGCCACCTGATGTTGCCTTGGTAAATGGCAAATGTCCAATAATAGTGGATTTGACTGATTGAGTGATTTTTTTTAAAGAGATAAATGCTTGTGATGTGAACAGGGATTAAAATTAAATATCTCTTTGATTCTAACTTGCACACATAATTTGCATTGTTCTAGCTATCGTGCGTCTAAGGCAAAAGATTATTTTCACATTTCGAAGGCATCATGGTGGCACAAGCCAGCTGTTGTCTATTGGAGCCTATCTCTGTAGAAGTTTGTGTATTATGTACTACTAGAATACCGGCCTATCACAAGTCCTCCCCTGCAATAGTTGCCATGTATCACTTATCTCCAGCGCCAATCCAGTGGGCAACAAAGCACTACAGTTTCGCCTGCTTCAGGTATGTGCCCGCATCCAATCACAAGTGATGTCCTAGGGTCTATGGAAGCAATAGCGAATATTAGGGATTCAACACAGTTGCTAGAAATGGCGATTTCAGTGTGTTGTGTACTGTCGTATTGAGCTTACTAAGCTGTAGATATTGATGGCCTGAGACTCATTATCATTTGAATATTTTGTGGCACCACTTGCTTAAAATATGCTCCACAGTATGGGCTGGAAGGGCACGCAAAGCACACTTAAAAATTTCCAGTAAACCAAATAAAGAGAACTCGAAAGAAGCCAAGCTATATGGCATATTGCTTAAATCCAGTTAATATAGATGATCTTGATTGCAGATGCTGTACATGCCAAGTTTACCTGATATCCTTGTGTCAGAAGCTTAATCTTCTGCTCAAGCCGAGAAGCCTTCTTAGCTTCATCATCCATTCGCTTCTTCACAGTTTCAAACTCATTTTGCAAAGCAGAAATCTTATCAGCATTTCCAGCAACACTAGCTAAACCATAGCTATTGTTAGTAGGAAAAAACATAAGGTCCTCTTGGCATGCATCATGTGCTTTCACAAAGTCCTCAAAAGATTCATTTTCATGACCCATGGCCACTCGAAGATATTGAATCTCCTCTTCAACCATAGAACTAGCCTGCCAATTTAAAAAAATAAAAACAACTTATTCCATCATCCCATAGAATAAGAGAACAACAAAACGAAGGAGCATACAAACTTATGCACTATAAATGGTTTGATAACTACCATGCTTGTAGATTATGTATTGCGATCTCTGTATTTCTTTTATCCATCGAAATGTCCAATTTAGTGTTATTGGCATGATTTCAACACAAAAACATGTATGTATGTAGTATCAATTCATGAAAACTAAAATGCAAAGCTATCTAGTTGACAACAGTACAGTGCATATAGAGTACTCTAGTGTGCAAAGTTGAATGCCATAAAAATGACAGTGCTAATTCACACATCACTTGCAGATGACAATTCTAATCATCTGCACTCGAAAGAAGATTCTAATTGTAAAATTAATGTCGTAACTCTTAAAGAATATGTCCAAATATTGTGTACCCGAAATTTCTTATAATTTGTCTTAACTCTTAAACAATGTGCTAAAGTTTTGTGTACCTGAAATTTCTTATAATTTATGTTAACTAAGTCCTCTGCCTTATAGGATATTACTCACGTAAATCTATGCATTTGCTATTAAACCAAATGAGAACTTGAAAAGCATGTTTTCATAATGCATTGTGCGTGCTACTTGACCTCGGTTCAATTAACTAAATGTGATTGGTAATTAAGTAATGCAAATAACAAACATTATGGTGTCAGTGTGATACAGGCAGATGTGCACATCGGTTCTCAAGTTACTGTTTGTGCACCTAATATGATAGTACCGTGAAACTGTACGTGTGGTGGGTCATGGTGAAATTATAAGGAAAGAGGAGATAAGAGTTCATGAATAGTCGAATGCTAATATAGGCGGGCAGAGAAAAAGAATAGCACCTCTTTTAGTTCATCTTCATCAAAATCATCAATTTCAGGGACAAGAGCTCCCCCATTTTGCTGACGCTTCCCTTTCTTTTTCTCTTTTTGAGTTTTTTCATCAAGAGGATATTTTGCATTATCATGCTCAAGAAGCCTAAGGAGCTCCTCATTTATTAGTTCATCAGCTTGTTCAAGTGATGTAGGAGGCACAAAGGTGCTTCTGCTTCTGCTTTCTCCGCTTCTAATAAGAGATTGCCGGATAATTTCTACTGAAGCAGCAGGCGGCCTAGGCAGACTCCTCTGCAACACTTTGGATCTCTTTCTGAGCAATGCCTCCTGCCTAGCTTGTTCCTCAGCCCTTTCTCGTGCCAGTCTGTCTGACATGTCCTCTTCAATTTTCTCTTCAGCTTCTTCTGCCTCATCCTCTGTAATAGGTGGCATGACTATCTGGTACTCGTTCCTTGGCTGTGGAATAGAAGCAAAACCAGATCGCAGGCTTTTTTTCAGTTCAGCTTGCCTACGAAGCTCAAGTTTAGTGCTGTCCTGCATTTCCACTTCTTCATTTATGCGCAGTTCATCACGAAAAGGAGTTCCTCTTGGTGTTAAACCAAAGCTGTGCCCCTCTCTAGATGGAGTCATACCAATCCTTGGAGTAACACCAGGTCCAGGGCTTGCCAAAGGTGTTGCCATTGGATTTGGTGTCTGTATCTCCTTACGTGGTGTAACACCAGAGAAATCTGATGGATGAAGCTCTGGGTTGTCACCTCCTAACAGAGGTGTTTGTGATTCTCTAAGACGTGCAAGATTTTCTGCCTCCATCATAATTGCATCACCCTTCCCAGCTGGAGTTCGTTGCGGAGTTCGCAATGGTGTCATACCAAGTCTTGGAGTCTGAGAATAGCTGGCAAGCAAAGTTCTTGTGGCAGTACTTCCTTCACCAAGCTCATCAGCTAAAGCAGGATCACCAGCACTGCCCATCTTTGCTATCTCCTCTAACTCATGGTCAGAAATTTGGGGAGGCGGCAGCATTAGCTTTGACCTCTTTGTGACAGCTTCTGGGTCATTTAGTTTATTAGCTTGCATTATAGCAGCAGGGGCATCCTGTCGCTGCAGGATCTTGTTCCTGGCAATATCTTGTTTTCTTAACTGTGCCTCTATATCTGCTCTTCTCTTCCCTTCAAGCTCCTCAATGGTTGTTGGAAACTGCACATGTTCAAGTGGCCTGTCTTCACCAACAGTGTCATAAAAACCTGGAGGTGGTCTCTTTTCAAATGGGATCTCGGCATTGTAGTCAATCCCCTTTCTCTTTCTTTTTCTGTGGCGTGTATCAATACCAGCCGCCTTCAACTCTCTCCTTTTTTGTAGTGAGGCAAGCCGTCTTGCCTCTTCAAGTTGTTTCTCTCTTGCCTTCCGTTTTGCCTTTTTACCCCTAGTGTTAGCTAAGCGAGCCCTAGCCTCAGAAAGCATTTCTTTTTCATCTTCATCCATATCAACAGGATCAGGACGTGCAGGCTTTGACTCAGGGTTTGGGTCAATTTCACCAGGCCGCAGCTTCCTAGGGTCATCATTAGCCTCATAATTTTCATCCTTTGCACATGCAGCATCAAGCAATTTTTCATAACGTTCAAGACACTGAGATGGTGTTCGACCTACAATAGGTGCAATTGTCCTCCACTGAGTAGGCATGAGTTTAGCAAGATGAAGTAGCTTCTCATCCTCTTCCCTTGTCCACTCAGTCTGAAATTAACATAGATGAGTTAGCACAGTGAGTGAATGATAAAAGATTCATCTTCATGACAGACAGCAGTAAACAAGACAGACCTATGCCATAATACAGCACATGACCAATGAAAGAACTATTTTGAAGGTTATGGGTTATTTAAATCATTCACTTCAATATGTTGCAGACAATATGAATTTAGTCCCAAGCAAGTTGGGGTAGGCTAGACTTGAAACACAACATGAGCCCCTAGTATGTGCTTTTTAATTAAATAAAAAAAACCCTAAACAGTGTACAAAGCATGTTACATGGAAAAGGTATTAAGTATTAACACTCAACACAGCAAGAGAACAAAAGCTGCATCAAATATAGCAATCTTCTGGACACATAACAGAATATCCTAAGAGAAAACTGAAAACCTTTGTCTTCTATCTTTAAGCAGCAAAACGTGAATAGTCACAGGAAGAGATAAAAATATAGACACAGCACTTCGTCATTAATGCAATGCTTACAAAAGTGAATTGTAGTTGCTAGTAGCATTCCATGTTATATCAAACTATCAATACAATGATGAAAATACTAACATAGGTTGTACAAATTTTATATATCAGAAAAAAGTTGACTAATAAACTTAGAACACATTCATCTTATAAATATTAAAGCATGAAAAATTTTATTAGCTCTATGTTACCATGGAACACTTGTCAATTAAAAACTGACATTAGCCAAAATAGCTGCAAGCCAGCAGCCAGTAATAACCAATCATTGCACAGCAACAACTAGAAATCTATGAACACTAAAAAATTCCAGAAGCTAACCAGTTCCAAAACAAAGATATGTAGACTCTTTATTAACTACAGTATGTTAATGGTCCATTAATTAATATTCATATTTCACCCTGTTCCTGCAATTAAATACATTAAGACTAGAGAAAGTAAAATTAGAAATCACGTTACCAATTAAGAGTTGAATCAACCTGTTTATCTTATTAATTGAAACTTAATAAACTATCTAGGTGCATTTTCACAGTATGACATGATAAAACTTAAACCACTGCTGCTGCTAAAGCTATACTGAGAACCTAACTGTAGAAGTGGCGTGCCACTGATTGCGACACAGTGGACCACTTTGAATAACCAAATCCAATTAAAAGAGCTGTCCTTCAGCATAATTTCAGACAAAAATAAAGTATCTACCCAGTGGAACAAACCTTCTTTTAGTAGTTTACATCTGCTATAGACATTTCTCACAAGTCACAACCAAAATATCCAATTTTACTTAAAACACTAGAAAATTTATCTTTTAGCAAGAAAAAAATGATTCAGGTGCTTAGTCCAGTTACATATAGTGACAACTAGACTAATTGACTAAAACTTTTCATTAGTTAATATCTATGTTGAAATGTATGTTGTCTAGGTAGTAGAAATAATAGATGTTATAAGCTGATGCTGAACCATATAGCATGTAAACATGGATGCTTAGCAAGACAAAAACCAAAAGATAACAATTTGCTATCTGGCTCCAAAAGGCATTAGAATCAATATAACCTACTAAAGTAAGGATGCTAATATTTTGTATTACCACCAACTTGAAGCTCAAGATGTTCAAGATGAAAGCAGATGTTTTTTATCTGATTCTAAAGTTCACTAGTTCAGATGCTTGTGAAAGGATAACACTTAGTCATCCAATGATAGAGATTGACACAATCCATAACCAGCATATTAATCAAGGTTCATAGAACATAAATCATATTGTTGTTCCATTCCATAAATGCATACAAAAATTGTATTTTTTTTTTCTTTTAGAATACAGGAATCATTGTTCCAAAGGCTGGGAGGGACCTGGTAAGCCATATGGAAAGGCAAAATAAAAGGAAGAGTCCACTGGCTCCTTTGCATCACGACACTAAATTGCAAAGAAGAGATTTCAGAGGAAAGGAAATCACTTATCCACTTCTAGTGCTTTCCCCTTTCTCAGCAGACAATGTTCTGGTCTGCTGAAAAGTTTTATTCAAAACAACTAAACTGTGTCATCACAAAACCACTCCAGAATAATTATTATCACACCTTTACTGATTTGGATGAACTAGACACCATCCAGTGACAGTTGCCCTCTAATTGTGAATTGCGGCCTTACCAATGCAGCAGGATTCAGACAGTGTTCTAAACATGGCTGCTAGACCATTTTAAAGGAAAGTGTGGTCCTATTTACCACATATAATTGATATAAGAAGGGAAACCCATCCAATCCCTACAAATACCAGCTACTGATTTTTAGAACAGTGCATATAGTAAGAGAAGATAAGGTATAGCACAAAATCGTTAGACCATCTCACTTCACGCAAATGAGCAGTTCACATCTCACAGCGCTTGTACCACTAGATCCTTAACAGAATGACACTCCAAACACAGGCAAAAATCAGTAATAGAATGGGGCGGCCCTGCGGAGAGGATAGTCTACCGAGAGAGGAGAGACAGATCCGTAAGACAGGCGAGCAGTCGGGTGGGTACCTTCTTGATTGACGGGTCGAGCCACTCGTACCAGCGGGCCTTGCACTGCTTGGCGGACTTGCGGACGAGCAGCGACGAGATGCGAGCCCACTGGTTCTTGCCGTACTTCATCACGGCCGCCTTGAGGATCTCATCCTCCGTGTTCTTCCACACGCCTCCCTTGATCATGATCCTCATCTTGCCCGCCTCTGACCTGATTCGCCTCCTCCGCTAGTTTCTCCCTCCCCCAGTAAGGGGAGGGGAGGGAGAGTCGCTTTCCGGGTTCCTCCGCCGCGTGCCCCGGCCGCTGGGGCCTCCGGCGACGCCTAGGGTCTCCGCCCGGAGCGGCGGTCCTCGGGGGGGACGGTGGCTGGGGTTTAGGGTTCGGTGAGGTGAGCGGCGGCGGCGTACGCGCGCGGTGAGGAGAGGAACAGGGTAGACAAAATGCGGGTATGCAGAGATAGGGAGCGAATCGGCGGAGTCTGGGTTCGGGTTCGGCGGTTTTGCAAAATTTTTCCAGATTGCCATCGAACCTTACGGCAAACATTAAATATAGATAAATGATTAATTACACAATTTACTTATAATTTACAAAATAAATATTTTGAGCTTAGTTAGTCTATGATTGGATAATATTTGTCAAATACAAACGAAATTACTATTTTTTTAAAAAAAAGTAGAAGTAAACAAGGGCTAGCTTGTGGCTACTAGCTTCTGACGCAAGCATCGTCAAATTTGGACAAAATATGACTGCAAAGGTGGAAACATGTAATTTATTTTAGAGATATATTTTCATCACTTAGATTTTCTTAAAAGGTGTACATCTATAGTGTATTCATTCATATGTGTTTTGTTGTAGTTTCAAAATATTTGTTTTGTTGTAAAAGTTGGATTCAAACTCATTTATAAAAAATCATACCAAAATTATAAAACTCAAGTGCATATTCCTATTTTGTTATTTTTGAATTATTTTTTAGTTTCAATTTGAATTCCAATTTATGCCCCAAAGTACATTTATCGATACATTTTGGATGTGCACCATCTTAAAAATTTCCAAGCACTGGAAGTATTTTTTTGAAATGGGTCTATGTTTCAACCCATACATAGGGTTTTGCACTACATATTTTGTCAAGAAAAACCTTTGCTCATATAGAGAGTAACAGCCCACTGGCTTGAGAGCAAAATATACGTAAACAACGATGTTTATGTTTTTAATCTACCTTTTTCATGTACTTACCATGATAAATACTGAAATGGTCTCAGTAGATGTATTTCTTTTATGCAAACTTTTTAAATGATCTTGGTCCTGTATGTGACATTTATTTTTGGCTATGCCATGAGTAAATTGATTGTAATATTCAGAATTAGAATATTTATTTTTAAACATGTCTGGAAGCATGTCATTTATATGTGCAATTTACATCATCATTTTCTTTTCATGTTCAGAACGTTCCTTGTTGAGATCAAAGCAACTCCACGCCTCCCTTCTATGGTTGGTTATAGTAGCCTTCTACGGCACATGCATTACAAAAATATAATAGCGTCTGCAACCATTTTGTTTTAAGTTTTGGTTTTACCATGCCCGTGTAAAAAGAAAAGGCTTGCCCTGATGTTTTTTTCTATAGTGAAAATGATATTTTGATGTGGCAGGTCTTTTGTCAAGTTTCAATAATCTCTACCAAAGAGACCGTATGACTCTCAACATTTTTTCTATTAAAATCGCAAAAAAAAACATTTTTTTCTATTAAATGTCAAGTATTCTAAATCTTTATGCACGTCTCTAATAATGGGTTTATTCATCAATCATCCGACCCAAGTCCCAAGCAACGGAGCTCCTTTCCACGCCTTGCCCCACGCTCTTCTCGCACCGCACCTTATCTCCTCTCCTCCCGATGCCCGCGCCGGCTTGGGGTTTCGGCAGGTCTAGCTCCGACCACGATGGGTTCAACTCTAGCGAGGTAGACAGCTTCCTCCTCTTGGATCTACTCATTAGTTTTTTTGGCGAGCTCTCCCTCTCGTCTTCCTAAACTCTGGTGGACATAGAAGAGTTTACTCGGAGGAGGCACCCGACCCCACGATGGGGAAGGAGGACGAGCACCTGAGTTAGGGAGGAGTGAGGGCGCCATAGCTGTAGAAAGGTTGCCATTGCCAGAGCTTGTTGTGCCAAAGAGGAGAGAGGAAGAAGACGGCTGCCACGAGCGCTAGGGTGCGCGGAGCTCCGACGAACCCTAGTGCTCGCGCACGGGGCAATGGGCAGTGGCGAGGGCAAGTACGAGGCGAAGGGCCAACAAATCTACTACCATTCTCTTTTATAAGGCATATACACATATCAAAATTCAAACTTTAAATATTTGACCAATAATTTGACTAACATATTTTTTTATTATCACAACTCAAATTTGATATTGTTAGATTTGTAATTAAAATCTACTATCCAATTATCATAAGTTTTTATGGATAAATAATATAAAATCATAAATTAAAATAAAATAGATGATCAAAATAATTTTAGAGACCACATCACGTGTATAACTTTTAGTTTTTTTACGTGTACATAATCTTTAGCTCTGCGCTTATCGAGGATTCAGAGTACACACGAGTCACGTTAGTTCAAGAATGAGTTTACTCACCATGACATTGACAAATACACCACTACACCAGTGGTGGAAAATTTTGAGTTTGTCTGCTCTACTGTAGCTTTTTTGTTTATATTTAATAAATATTGCAAATCATAAATCAACTAGGCTCAAAAGATTCGTCTCACAAATTACAAATAAATTGTGTAATTACTTATTTTTTATCTATATTTAATGCCCTATATATATGTGTACGTATTCGATGTAACGAGAAATCTTAAAAAAAATTTGAGAAATCTTTTAAACTAAACAGGGCCACCGTCGATGCTTTGATAATTTACCAATGTAATCATACCATAATAGGTTTCTAGTACTCCTTTATTTTTTTTATTTAAAGAAAACATAGCACTCTTATATCCATTTCTACATTGCCCTTGCCCATCACTTGAAACTTTAGAAACAAACTTTAGAAGCTTGATGAAAGACTTTGCAAAAAGACTAACTAAAATCAGACCTTGACCTTGTTTAGTTAGATTGGTGAAAAGTTTATGAGCACATACTTCAGTTTGTATTTAGCAATTATTATTTAATTATAAATTAACTAAACTTTAAAATTCGTCTCATAATTTACAAATAAACTATGTAATTAATTAATTATTATTATTTTTATCTATATTTAGTGCTCTATGCATGTACCATAAATTTATAGATAAACTATGTAATTAATTATTATTTTTGTCTATATTTAATGCTCTATATATATGCCGTAAAATTTGATGTGATAGTAAATCTTAAAAAGTTTTTGGACTTTAGAAGGAATTTAAAAAAGGCCTCAACCAACATCCACATCCGACCGCAGTATGCTACAACGTCGCATAATTATGGTCACATCAAATATCCACAAACCATTCGTTAATACTCTCACAGCAACAAAATTTCAGCACATGCCCCGATCAATACAACCAAAGGCAACTGAGGCAGATTATGAATGATGCTTCAGCAAATCATTGGCCAAAAGAAAACAGGAACAGCTTAATAGCAACAGAGCATAAGTCAAAAACCAACCACAGGATTAAACATCTCCAAACATAGCAGCTAAGTATAGGCTAGTAACACAAGATAAAATGATAACCATCCATGACGCAGAGTCAGCACAGGGGACTGAGCATCTGGTCACCCAGCTAAGTACTCATGATAGGAACATGTTTATGAAAACTAGATAATATTATATTGGGGCCATGCTACTTGTTCATCCTCACTCCTCATCCTCATCACCACCATCGCCGCCACCGCCACTTGCCTTCTTCAGGTTCTTCCTCTTCACCCTGCCTGGGGGGCCTCCACCGAACGGGCTTGACAGTGAAAAGTCAATGTGCTTCTCAGACTCCACCCTCACCATGAACGATGGGACATTAACGATTTGCCTGCCAACCCTGCAAGATTCCACAGAGAGAGATTTCATTCAAGGAACAGTTTGAAAGAAACATTGATATCCGCATTAACTTCACTGATTCAAAATATTTTAAGCAAGATAAGCTAACAATACTAACCTAATCTAAACAAGATAATACATTCAAAAAAGTTACATCACTAGTTATTCAAAGTTTCAGAAATAGCTTAAAAGAAACATAGGCTTCAAATTTTTTGTTCTAATCACTGCGTGAAATTAGAGTACAAAACATTTTAAACACAAGGAAACATTCAGGGCGTGGCCAATGATGCAATGAACTTAAGATAACTATGTGCTGTTTTCAGAAAGATAATCCATAAGCAATAAAATCCTGAATTGGAAAAAGCATTTGCAGAGACAAGCAGGGAACAAAGAAATCATAAAATGACAAGCACATGCGAGTGATCACTGGCGACCATTTAGACATAACCCAGCAATATTGCTACTTCCTACTAATATATATAAAACGGGAACAATGGGTTTCAGAGATTTTTTTTGCATCAAAAGAGTACTGAGAGATAACTTGCATATTCTTATCATCAGGCCCTCCCACTGAAAACCAGGGGTTTTCAGATAAACACTACCAAAAGGATTTCTATTAAAAGCAGCCACGTAAGCATACCTGATGTGACGCTGCTTGATCAAGACACGAGCATGGTGAATAGACTTGGCCATGCCAGCCTTGAAGACAAGTGTCTGAAGGCGCCTTGCAAGGAAGTTCTCAGCAGTAAGGGCAAGGACATAATCAAGCTTGTTCTGACCCTCAGCAAGCAGCCCATAGCGGTTCATGCGGCGGAGAAGCGCCTCACCCTCAAAGATACGGCGGGGGTTCTTCTCATCAAGGGTGAGCAAGTGCCTTGCAGCATTACGGATCCTGCTCAGTGCATACTGGACCCTCCAGAGCTCACGCTTGCACCTCAGACCATACTCACCAACCAGCTTCAGTTCAGCATCAAGACGCTCCTTCTCATAAGGACGCCTTGGTTTCTTGAATGTTTTACCATCTGCATAAAGAAGTCTCTCACCATAAACATAACTAGGGATATTCATAAAACATTGACTTCACCAAACATAACTAGGGATATTCATGAAACATTTGAAAAAGCTTAAGGGCAAAAAACTAGAAACTAAATGGACAGCTAGTTGCCAGATATCCTTTTCAGCCACAATGAACAGATTAAAGAGCATCAAGTAACCATTTGACCAAACAAGCTACCATATATGAAATTTCAATTACAAAACGGAACATTATATTGAACAAATATCAAGTTCCATGATGAACTAACATAGAATGCTTAATTTTGACATTCAAATATGAACAAACACCACCTGGAACAATAATAGAAATTTTTTATGGGTTGACGCAAGCCTACCAGGGGGCCTTGCAAGAGGGTACAAGGTCTATTTACTACCTGGCGATGCACACAAACCAAACAGTTAAACAATAACATTTTTACTCCACATAAGCAAACAGAAGAATTGGCCTCAAAGCCCATCTCATACCAAAGCTAACCTCCACTTATAATCACTTCCCATGAATCAGATCCAGAGCAGCGCGTTGCTCTACAAACCTCAGATCAGATCGACTGACACCAAGAGCAGTGGACACGCTAAATCCACCAAGCTCCATGTCGCGCCGTCAAAACCATTCACCTCGCCTCGCAACTACGGCGCAGGTGGGGACTCAAACCGCGACAAAACCTTAGGCGCTCGAAACGGCAACCTTCAACAAGCACTACAAAGGTCAGGTACAGCCGACTAGCCAAGAACTCGACGCACTAGGCCTAGGCGCCCGCCGTTCGGAACCAGATCACGGCGCCACAGCAACGAAAATGAAAAGGGAACGAAGCGCAACGAACAGGGTGGGAGAGGGGATCATCGGCGCGGGCTTACAGTTGCGGTAGAAGCTCACGTGCACCATGGCTGGTGCTCCTGTCCCTCCCTCGCGCCCTCGCCCTCGCCTTCGCCTCCTCTTGCTCCGCCGCCGCCGCTTCTGTGAGGGGTCGCTGGTAGTGGTGCTAGGTCGCGAGGGTCGCGTTTATATACTACCAAAAACCCTAGTGGGCCGAGCAAGTTACATGGCACTATGGACTCCATGGGCCGGGCCCAAACGGCAGCGCGAGCATTTAACAGCCCAGATGGCCTCTATGCTTGTCGTACACGAATCTCGATGCAAGCCTCGATGACAGATGGTTCCGTTTTGCTATTTGCTAATCACATTATTAGTGTCGCTGTAATCGATAGCAGTTCTCTTCCCTGATGAGAAAAACGCGAACTGCTCGAAGTTGTCCAAGCTGTGTTTTTGAAACTTGAAAAAGACATAAAGACACTGTGAGCACAAAATACAGAGTTCTACAAAGCTAAGTGTCCTTCGAAATAATAAAATTACAACAAAAGGAAAAGAAATGCTCTTTCGCCATGTCCACCGTCCAGTGCAAAATGTTGCTGGCAGCTTGTCTTGCGAGTCTCCCAGCAGCACCCATGGCGGCAGCATGCTTACCGTTGGTTACGCTCGGATTGATATGGCCCGAAGTTAGATTAAATTAAAATTGGTCGTTCAGTTAGATATATCTCAGAATAAAAATGGGTCAATCCCGATCTTTCTTCCTCCTCTTTAGTCTGGAACGGGTCCGGAACCCATCGTGGGGACGCAAGCGACGTGAAGCGGCAAGAACCTAATGGCACAGCGCATCGTGGGGACGTGACGGTGCAACGCATCGGGGGACACGACGGCGCGGCACAAGGCAAAGGCGACGGCGATAGCGACCGCTTCCCATCGAAGGTCCTCGCTCTCTGCCACCTTCTCGCTGGTAAGGCATCGCCCTTGTCTTCCTCACCCTCGTCTCTCCTGGCGCTGGGTTCTTGTCGACGCTAGGTTAATCGAAATGATGCCGCGAGGAGAGCGAGCAGATGGAGCCGGCATTGGCGGCAGGCAGCGCTGTGGCGTTCCTATCGTCGAGCTACCGAACGGGGCGGGGTTGGTCGACCTGCCCCTCTGCCTGGCCCATCGCGGCTGTTCCTGGCTCAGCCTCAGAGTGGATCTGTGTCTTCCTTGCCTAGTGACCGCAGAATCCGGTCGTGGAACTGTCCCGGTGCCATTGCTTTTGCTGATGCGGATTTGCCTCTTCCTTTGCCTCAACGGCCGGCAATGACAGACCCAGAAAAAAAAAATAGCTGGGGCGAAATCCAAAGAAAATGAACCAAGAAGACATCAACGCACCGCACTCACATACTATTATCACATTGAACTCGAACCAAGACTCAAAGTTGGAAAATAACTCTTCGAGTCTGCATAAAATTAC
>Ga0182004_10002269_pt1 | contig 14834 bp, 18 predicted proteins | sample Sormic07211540_1_FD_120479 | JGI IMG/M metagenome (GOLD analysis project Ga0182004, IMG submission 120479) | Endophyte microbial communities from Sorghum bicolor roots, Mead, Nebraska, USA - 072115-40_1 MetaG | ecosystem: Host-associated > Plants > Roots > Unclassified | place: USA: Nebraska...
AATTCTACTGCTGGGTTAACAAAGAAAGGTCTCAACTCTCTTGTGATCCTAGGAGCCTGGATCTTATGGAATCATCGTAATAGCTGCGTTTTTGATGGGGCTGCTCCAAGCTTAGCTGGGGTTTTGCGTCTTGCTTTGGAGGAGTGTCGGCTGTGGGTCTTGGCTGGGGCTCGGGGGTTGTCTTTCTTAGCATCACTACCCCCTCCTGTCCCTCCTTAAGGAGTTTTGTTTAATTTTGGTCGCCTCTAATTTTCCTTCAGGCGCGTGTGTAAATCTGTTTTGGGTTTGGTGTGGTGTGTTGTACGGGGTTCTTTCCCCCCATTTTTCTTCTTCTTAATATAATGAAGCGCAGTTCTCCTGCGTTTTCGAGAAAAAATTTACTCCCCTAGCTTGCTGTGCCAAGTTAATGCCCTGCTGGCCCCTTGGGACTCTGGCTGGACCCTTGGGACTTGGCTGGCCCCTTGGGCCACCCTCCTCTACTCTATTTATATGTAAACATCTCTGTAATCTCGTCACTAAGTAATCCAAGCCTGTTTGGCTGTCTTCTATCATGGTATGAGACTAAAACTACGATCTATCTGCTTCCGCTCCCACCCCACCCAACCCAGGCTGTCGCGCATGCGCCCTCTGCTGCTGCTGCGCATGCCTATGGCCGCCTCTGGCTCCACCATGGCTACCGCGGCCAAGCTCCGCGACGAAGCCCTCTCTGCTGCCAAGCGCCTGGAGGACGAGGCCGCCTCTCTGCGCACCTCCAACACAGAGCGCAGCCAGCAGCTCGAGGAAGAAGCTACCCTTCTCAAGTCTGCTGCCGCTGCCCAGGAGCGTGTCCGCGCTTCTGCTGCTGCTCTCGACAATGAGCGCGCGCAGGCAGATGCCCTGGAGCAGCAGGCCGCAGCCCTCCTGGATCGCCTGCGTACTGAGCTTCTGGACGACAACGCTGATCCAGAGGATGACGACGTCCGCTCTGCTTCCTCTCAAGCTGCAGCCATCGCCCACCTCCACAGTCAAGCTGTTGCTGTCCAGAACATCAAGAACTTAATTCTCATAGTTCTTGATCTTCAGTCCTCCAACTACTCCAAGTGGCGCGGCTACGTCCTTCTCATCCTCGGCCGCTTCGCCCTGAAGGATCACGTCCTCATCAACGACTCCCACCCCTACGATCCAGCGTGGTCACGCATGGACTGCGTCGTCCTCTCTTGGCTCTTCAACACCATTTCCGCTGACCTCATGGACGTCGTCCATGAGCGCGACGGCCTCACCGCTCGAGCAGCATGGCTTGGGATTGAACAGCAGTTCCTCAACAATCGCAAGTCCCGCGCCATGCTCCTCGACGCCGAGTTTCGCACCCTCTGCCAAGGTGCTTTCTCCATCGATGATTACTGCCGCAAGATGAAGAGCATGGCAGACGCCCTTGCCGACCTCGGCGAACCCATCTAGGACCGAACTCTGGTGCTGAACGTTCTGCGAGGTCTCAATGAACGTTTTCAGTTCATGTCCCAGCTCGTCACCCGCTAGAGGCCGTTCCTGTCCTTCGCTGATGTTCGTGCTAACCTCCGGCTGGCCGAGCTCAACATGGGGACGCCCTCTGCCCCTCCTTCGGCTCTCGTCGCCGCGCCATCCACCAGGCCACCTACTTCGCCCTCACTTACGCCTCCACGCCATCATCAGGCTGCTGCTGGACAGCCATCCAGTGGCAACCACTGCCACCGTTGCCGTGGTGGGCGCGGCTCTGGCGGCTCCCAAGGCAGTGCACAGGGCGGTACTACACCAGCCACACCGCAGTGGCCATCGCTGCTCAACCCCTGGACCGGTTCCATCCACATGTGGCCAGGGTCCACCGCCGGCGGCGCCCGTGGCCCTCCACCACGCGCAGTCCAGCCAGCACCAGCGCTGCAGCAGGGCTCTGATGGCAGGCGTGCCACCTGCGTACTTTGCTCCTCCACCGGCTCCAGGGTCCTACCCGCAGCCACCTCAGGCACCTCCTGCTTGGGCGCCATGGACGCCCGAGGGCCTCGCTAGCGCCTTCAGCACCGCCACTCTCAACCCGCCAACGAGTTCCTCAGATTGGGTGATCGACTCGGGTGCCTCCTCTCACATCACCGCCAACCCTGGTATGGTCACCGTTTCGCCATGCTCTTCCTTTCCTTCCTCCATTGTCGTAGGCAACGGTGCCACCCTTCTTGTCATTGGCACTAGTTATGCTGTCCTTCCTGGACCCTTTCGCCTCGATAATGTCTTTGTTGCACCTGACATCATCAAAAATCTCCTTTCTGTTAGAAAATTTGGTTATGCTGTCCTTCCTGGACCCTTTCGCCTTGATAATATCTTTGTTGCACCTGACATCATAAAAAATCTCCTTTCTGTTAGAAAATTTACTACTGACAACTTCATTTCTATCGAGTTTGACCCTCTTGGTGTCTCAGTGAAGGATCGCCGTACCCAGAACACCCTCCTCAGATGTAACAACACAGGGCCTCTCTACACTCTACAACTACCTTCATCCACCACCGGCTCCTGCGCCCTTGTCGCTACTCCTTCCTGACTACCTGGCACACGCGTCTTGGTCACCCCGGCAAGGATCCACTTCAGCACCTCGCTCAGTCATCCTCGATTGCAGCAAATCTAAAGATGACTCCATCTGCCACGCCTATCAGCTTGGGCGCCATATATGTCTTCCTTTTACTACTTCTCTGTCTAGAGTAGCCAAGAATTTCGATTTAATTCTTTGTGACCTGTGGACATCTCCTGTTGTTAGTGTCTCTGGTTTCAAATATTATCTAGTCATTCTTGATGATTGCTCCCATTTTCTCTGGACTTTTCCCCTTCGCGCTAAGTCCGATACGTTCCCAACAATTTCTAATTTCTTCGCTCATGTGTCCACCCAATTCGGCTGCACCATTAAATCAGTCCAATGTGACAACGGTCGTGAATTTGACAACTCCGCCTCTCGCACTTTCTTTCTTGCTCACGGCACTACCCTTCGCATGTCATGCCTGCCTCCCAGCAAAATTGGAAAGCTGAGCGCATGATCCGCACCGTCAACAATGTCAGACGGACTCTTCTTTTTCAGGCCTCCATGCCTCCCTCTTACTGGGCTGATGCTCTAGCCACTGCCACCTACCTCATCAACGGCCTTCCTACCAAAACTCTACACATGAGCACCCCCTTCTTCGCCCTCCATGGCTCCCATCCTTCCTATCACAATCTTCGCGGTTTCGGGTGCACCTGCTACCCCAACCTCTCCGCCACCACTCCTCACAAGCTTGCCCCCCACTCCACACTTTGTGCCTTTCTTGGTTATTCAGCCTCGACCTCACCACCAACCGTGTCATCGTTTCATGCCACGTTGTCTTTGACGAGACGACATTTCCCTTCTCCCACAGTCGGCCATCCCCACCCCCGCAGGAACTTGATTTTCTAACTGACGAGGACACTCTCCTAGTGTCTCCCCTTCCTGCAGGTACAGCCGGAGCTGCTGGCCCCTTGCCACCACCTCCCTCGACGTGTGCTCCCTCCCAGCTGGTGCCTCTGGTACCCTCTCTGGCCCGCGTGGGCACACTAGCATCCAGGGCCCCTCCTCGCGGGTTTCCAACATCGGCACCCCATCCTCCTGCATCGCCTACTGCACGTTCGGTGCTGCCGGCGCCCTCCACTTCAGCGTCGCCAGATGTGCAGGGGGACGTCTCCTGTACAGGCGCCCCCTGTACCAGTCGTCCCGACACCACCCGTCGTCCACGTCTACAGCAGGTGTGCTCCTCCAGTGATTGCACCCCAGAAACCACCCATTATTAATGTCTACAACAGGCGCGCACCAGCTCCAGCCTCGCCACCCGAGTGCCCGGTGGGGGCTCCTCTTCGGTGAGCATGGTCCCCTCCACCTCGCTATGTCAAGAGCGATCCTCCAGTACCTGCTGGTGCTGTTTCCATTCTGCCGGTCGCCATCTCCCATGGCATGGCGACCCGTGGAAAAACAGGGTACCGGCAGCCTCGCCTCGCCTTGCATACCGAGGCCTTGTCTCCACTACCGCCGTCCTGTCGTGATGCCCTTGCTGATCCACATTGGCGCCAGGCCATGGAAGATGAATATGCAGCTCTTCAGGACAACCACACTTGGGACCTCGTCCCCCGTCCTACCAAGGCCAACGTTGTTACTAGAAAATGGATTTTCAAGCACAGGTTCCATGCCGATGGCTCATTGGAGAGATACAAGGCTCGTTGGGTCCTTCGGGGATTCACTCAACGCCCCGGTGTTGACTATGATGTAACCTTCAGCCTGGTTGTCAAGCCAGCCACTGTTCGCACAAGTCATCATAGTGACACACTCCAGGGATTGGCCGATTCACCAACTTGATGTGAAGAATGCTTTCCTCCATGGGACGCTCTCAGAAACAGTATACTGCTCTCAACCTACTGGATTCGCTGATCCTGCACTACCAGATCATGTCTGCAGACTCAACAAATCCCGCTACGGCTTGAAGCAAGCCTCGCGGGCCTGGTACAGTCGCTTTGCCTCTTTTCTGCTCATTGGGATTCACTAAGGCCAAGTCAGACACTTCTCTCTTCATATTCAGCCGTGGCACCGAGACAGTCTACTTGCTCTTGTATGTGGATGACATTGTCCTCACGGCCTCATCTCAGCAGCTCCTGCACCGTGTTATTGCTGCTATGAAAAAGGAGTTCGCCATGAAGGATCTTGGACCTCTGCATCACTTCCTTGGCATTGCAGTTCAGCGCCACAGAGATTCTGTTATTCTTTCACAACGTCAGTACACTCTGGACATACTTGCTCGCGATGGCATGAGTGACTGCAAGCCTTGCTCCACTCCAGTTGACACTTGTGCAAAGGTACCAGCTGATGCCGGACCGTCAGTTGCTGATCCCACTGCTTACCGCAGCCTTGTGGGCGCCCTCCAGTACCTCACCTTCACTAGGATTGACATTGCCTATGCTGTCCAACAAGTGTGCCTCCATATGCATGGTCCGTGAGAAACTCACCTTGTCGCTGCCAAGAGGATCCTTCGCTACCTTCAGGGTACCCTCAGTCATGGACTCATCATTCCCCGAACAGCCCCGACACAGCTCCGTGTGTACACCGATGCTGATTGGGCAGGCTGTTCGGACACCTGTTGCTCCACATTTGGCTACGCCGTCTCCCTCGGGGGCAGCCTGGTCTCCTGGTAATCCAAGTGGCAGCCCACTGTCTCCCGGTCCAGTGTCGAGGCGGAATATCGGGCTGTTGCCAACAGCGTCGCTGAAGCATCTTGGCTGCGACAACTACTCCAGGAACTCCATCATCCGCTGGACTCTACCTGCCTCATCTACTGCGACAATGTCAGCGCCGTCTTCCTCTCCACCAACCCCGTTCAACATCAGCGCACCAAGCACGTGGAAATCGACTTTCACTTCATCCGTGAAAGAGTCGCCATGGGTGCAGTCCGTGTTCTTCATGTGCTCACCACATCGCAGTTCGCCGATGTCTTCACCAAGGGGCTCCATTCCTCTGTTTTTATGGATTTTCGCTCCAGTCTGAACGTTCGCTCCACCAACGATCTGACTGCGGGGGGGGGGGGGTGTTAGAATTAATTTCTATTTACTGTAATCACGTAGTTACTTGTGTAATCTCCTAGCTATTTACTCCCCTAGCTTGTTGTGCCAAGTTAATGCCCTGCTGGCCCCTTGGGACTCGGCTGGCCCCTTGGGCCACCCTCCTCTACTCTATTTATATGTAAGAGTAAAATACACTGGCGGCCCTTTAACTTGTCGCCCTGTGCCACTTTGGTCCATGAACTTGCAAACGCGAAAAAGTGCCCCCTGAACTTGTCGATCCGTGCCACTTTGATCCATGAACATGCAAATACGAGAATAACACCGGCTGCATGGCATTATTCTGCCACGTGGCCGCCTCTGGTAGGCCATGCATGCCACCGTTTATGGTGATGATGTCAGCACTTCTTTTTAAATACGAAATTGATATATTTTTATTCGTAGCGCCAAATATATCAAATAATATGTCGGCCACGCTGTCTTCGAGCCACAGCTCGTGCTCAATCTTCTCCGCGGTCTCAACCCGCGGTTTGCCAATACAACGGATATCATCGCCAATTCGGAGGTCCTCCCGTCCTTCATCTCAACACACAATGCGGCTCAAGGAGATAAGTCTCGTCAACGACACCATGGTCTCCACCGACACCTCCCTCACTGTCGTCGGCGCATGTCCATTGCCTGCTCCAGTTGCCTGCACTTCCCCTTCCTGCTGTTCCTCGTCCTCCGGCCCCAACCCTAATCGCAATGGGGGCGGTGGCGGGGAAGGAAAGGGCAAGGGCAAGGGCAAGGGCGGCCGCAACGAAGGACGTGGCCGCACCCAGTAGCACTTTGCGCCTTCTCAGGATTCCTCAGCGTCGGGCGGGCGTTCCAGCACCGGTGTGCAGCCTACTGGTCCCTGGTTTTGCATGAACTCGTTGACTATAGTCCTCCACAATGTCAGCCTCCGCTGCTGTGGCGTCCTCCCATGGCACCGCTCCCGCAGGCGCACACGGCGTTCGCCCCTCCATCCGTCACGGGTGGCTAGGATCAGGGAGCTCTCATTGCCTCCCTCAACCAGATGGCACTTCAGGGCGGAGAGAGCCCCTGGGTCCTCGACACCGGAGCGACATCTCATATGTCCTGTAACGATGGTATACTCCTTTCCCGTATGGAGTTGTGCGCTGCGCTCGGTGTTGGAGGAGCGCAGGGAGGCGGCCTCATCTTCCAGCGTCTTGGCGGTAGCGAGGGCCTCGTCGCGGAGCTTGGCCGCGGTGACGACGATTGAGCCTCCGGAGGGAGCCATGGATGCGAGGGGAGGTCATGGGCGTGGCCGGGGAGGCGTGCAGTCGCGACGCGAGGGGAGAGGGTGCGCGCAGCCAGGGAGGCGCGCAGCCCGAGAAGTTGGGTGCGGCTCGAGACGAGCACGCGCGCCGAGGGGTGCGGAAGCGGGGATTAGAGGCCTACGATTAAAGTTGATACCATATTAGAGGAAGGCCAATAGGCTTGTATTACTTAAGATGACTTTACAGGGGGATTATATGCCGTACTTTGGCATCCATAGGTAAACCTCGGGGTATGACACTTGTGGAGATTGGCCAGCTGCTGGGCGAGGTCAGCGAGAGCCTTGGCAATGGTGTCGGGGCGGGCGGTGGCACCACTGGTTGCACCACCGGCTAGGCTGTCTCCTTGCCATCATGGGAACTTGGCATCTCCGGTACCAGATTGATAGGATCGACTATCCTATCATGATTGTGTAGGGTGTAGGGATAGGAGACAGGTGCCTGGGGAAGATATTTGCCTTGCTTAACTCATTCCAAAAGTGTTCTGGGATATTTATCCCTCTCCTAACAAGCCAATCAATCAAGATTGTATAATTATTGAAGTGAACAAAACCATCTAAAGAAATCTCCTAGGGGCGCCTAGCCCATAGCTGGCGACGTGGTCTAGCCACTGGGCCAGGCCCAACATTCTCGTGACGCTGGCCATAACAAACTGCATGTACAACAGCTCCATACTCCATCTCTGCACTGAAACGGGATACACTCTTTGCCACTTTGAAGACCAAGAGACCAAGTTTGAATAGCTGGCGGTAGAACGCCGGGAGTTTGGGCAGTCGGCCCATTCCAGTGCCGAGGTGTAGACCAACGTCAAGGGTGGGCTGATGTGAAACTCCCCCCTCTCTGTTATGTACAAGAATGTATTAACCCCTATGAGCAGCCCTCCTGAACGACCACTTGAGTGTGACCATTCCCAAAGAAAATTCTTGCCATTAGCCAGCCTCTCTAACTCTGTTTGTTTTATCTACTGTTGCCAGTATAAATGGTTCATGCTCATGTTTATCTACTGTTGCCAGTATAAACAGTTCATTTTGTCATGCAGAATCACTACACGGACTCTTTATATATTTTAACAGATTTTTCATTATGCAGATGGTGAACTATCTGTCCAAGCAAATGTTCTCGCTGCTTCATGTGCTGGAATTGCAACTGCTACTGCAACAAATCCACTATGGGTTGTGAAGACTAGGCTACAAGTACTGTATTGTAAAGCTTTTCTCTGTCTCTATTTCTATATGTGATATTTATCTTCAAAGGAAAGGCTTGTCACTTCTTAAGATATTATATTTTGCATTTGATTATTGACGTACAACTCTCTCTTACAGAAAATCATTGTGCCATTGAAATGATTGCCAAGATGTAAAATACCATACCATGTGTCACTGGCATGTGATTGTTGGATGAATTTTCCAACTTAAACCTTTCTGTGATAGCACTGAGATAAGCTTCCACGAGATTGCAGGGGGTGATAACACAACTTTGTTTGTAATAATAGATAATAAATATGGTTTGCACATTCAAGTTGGTTGAGGTGCATAATCATTTGGCAAAGAGGACACAATTTCTGTTGTACACTTGCCTGGGTAGCATGAGTCATGTTTCTTGAGTAACAATTATTTATTCACATGAATACATGAGGTTTTATGGGGTTTCTTCTCCCCCCCACCCCCACCCCTTTTATACTTAACTTTTTTTTCTCGAACAACACAGGAGAGCTGTGTGTCATTTCATTAAGAAGAAATAAAAGTTTGGAAAGACAAGAGTCTACTACAAGGGAGAGAAAATCCCAAACCCACAGTCACACCTCAGTACACTAAGGGCCTGTTTGGTACAGCTCACAACAGCTTCATGAGCTGTTGTGAGCTTTTTTTTTTTTGCCAAACATTTATTTCCAAAACAGCTTCATGGGTGAATCTGTTTTTCCTCTCCTCTCACAAAGACATGAGTTGGGATGAAGCTGAAAAAAGTAGCTTATTGCAGCTCTCCCTCATTTCTCTTTGTCAACTATGTATGAAGTAGTTGGTGAAGCTATTTTACCAAACACTTTTTCCAAAACAGCTTAGCTTCATCTAGAAAGTTGTTCATGAAGCTATTTTCTAAAAAAACAGCTTTACCAGTGAAGTTGAGTTGTGCCAAACAAAGTCTAAAACAGCACTCCTATCTCTGTGCTTAGCTGAAGAAGCATCTGCTTTAGAGCAGAGGCTCCCGCCATGCACCAACAAACTTCCTCATTAGTTTGAAGCACCAACTGGACATCTGGAAGATCTCCTTTAAATACACAAGCATTGCTATGCTTCAATAATTTCCAATTAAAAATTCAGCCCTTTCCCCATCTTTTTATCAAACCCGTTCATTAGCCTATTCAAGATCAGACTCCAGACCTGTCTAGTGAATACACAGGAAACCATGATATGTTACACAGTTCTCCTGCATGTTCGAGGAAAAAAGCAATTACTTATTCACATGAATACATGAGGCCTCGAGAAGGTCCGAGTTGTCGACTCGTTTTCCCTTGTAGCAAGGGAGCGGAGGTCGGGCCCTTGGAGTCGTAGTGATCGTGGATGGCGTGATCGGGATCATCGCCTCTGCTGCCCCAGATTGGATCTGAGTTTCTTCCAGAGTCGTGGTCGTAAGGCCGCCACCGTGAGTCGTCCAAGTGATCTGGCCGATGGTGAACGTGAGACCTTCGGCCACGGCAACGGAAGCTGGGATGATGACCATCTTGTTCGTCTGGGAAGCTGTACACACTCCCCCTACCTGGCGCGCCACTATCGACGAAAGCTAGTCGACAGTCTACCTTGGGGTATACCCACGGTAGTAGTTTATCGGCAGTCAGGTGCGCAAGCTACGAACTTGATGGTGACGCGAGACATAGACAAGGTTTTTATCTAGGTTCGGCCGCCGTGTGGGCGTAATACCTACGTCCTGCGTCTGATTGTGTTGGATTGTGTTGAGTCGAGATGAGCCATGGGGGTCCCTTGCCTCTCTTTATATAGTCCAGAGGGCAGGGTTACAGATCTGGAAACTAATCCTAGTCGGTTACAATTGCCATAGACAATACGATATCAATTCCTATTCTAACCGACTAGAATCCTGTTTGATCTCCACGTCTTGTTTCCTTGCGCGAAACCCCGAGCAGTTGGATCAAGCCCCGAATCTGTCTCGCGATGGGCCAAATCTCCTGGCCCAAGTCTAGCCGTAAGGGTATAGGGGTTTATACCCCCACAGCTGGGTACACCCGATCTCCTATTGCTGTATCTTTTTGGTTTGCCCGATCACTAATTGGGATTAAGTCGCCCACTGCCCGTTGACCTCGCGCGTTCTACTCCGGCATCGACATCGACTTCAACGACACCGTCTCTGAGTACTACGCGCATCTTCTCCGAGCAACAGGGCTGTTGTTGTGTCGCCTCATCGGGCCGCAACACCGATTTTTGGAACAATCAAGCACCAGGAGAATGCCAATCAAATACAATTGAGACACTGATTTTTCTCCCGAGGTTCACGTGCTTGTCGGCACGCTACGTCCCCATTGCGTCCACCAACATTTGGTGGTTTGGCGGCTAAGAGGTGTAGCACGAATCTCGTCCTCACTAGAACACCGTAAGAACCTACTCACAAGCGTGGTAGCTCAATGACACGAGCAATCCACTAAAGTTGCCTTTGGCTCTCCACCGGGGTAGGCACAAAACCCCTCACAATCACGGAGAGATGGCCACAAACAATCACCAACTCGTGTCAATCCTCCTCCGCTGCTCTAAGCTGTCTAGGTGGTGGCAACCACCAAGAGTAACAAGAAAACCACAGCCAAATCGATCCCCAAGTGCCACTAGATGCAATCACTCAAGCAAATGCACATGGAATCACTCTCAATCTCACAGAGATGGTCAATCTATGAAGGAGATGAGTAGGAGGTGTTTGCTTAGGCTCACAAGGATGTCAAGTATACTAGAATGCCAAGAGAGAGCCCCAAGCCGGCCAACAACTATTTATAAGCCACCCTAAAGAATAGAACTATTACTCACTTGGGGGCTGCCCTATCGGGGGTGTTGACGCTCCGACGTAGGGCGTCGGACGCGCGACCCCAGCGTCCGACGCTCACAAAGCTGCCACGTGTCCTTAGTCAAAAATGACCGTTGATCTCCAATGGTCACTTCAACGTTCAAAATGTCAGACACAACACGTCGGACGCGTCAGGTGCAATGGACCAGACGCGCCCCTTAGCATCGGACGCTACTCAGGGAGCATCGCAAACGCGTAGGGGCGTCGGACGCCACCGGACGCCCCCTAGCGTCCGACGCTCTCTGTCAGAAAAGCTCACTCACGCAAACGCTGACGTCATACACTGTCGGACGCGGGAACAGTGTTCGGACCGCATCCGACGCTCACTCATCGGACGGTCCGACGCACACTTTCCACCTGCGTCAGAAACCGAGAGTACACCGGACGCTGGGCCAGCGTCCGACGCCTCCACGGCCAGCATCCGGTGCGCGACTTCTCCAAATTTTCCACCGACGCAATAGAAAATATACGTTTCATTTTCTCAAAAGCGTCGAACCCGCCGAGCTTGCGTGCCAACACTACCATGTGTGTACCAACGTGTGCAAGTGTGTTAGCATTTTCACAAATCATTTTTTTCGAAGGAATTAAGTTAGCTCACTAGGTTCTAAATGCATGCACATGAACAATGTCACCTAGTGGCACTTGATAACCGCTTAGCCAAAGAATTCCCCTCTTTATAGTACGGCTATCTCTCCTAAACGTAATCACACCCTCTATGGTGTCTTATCACCAAAACTAAAACCCTAAGCAATACCTTTGCCTTGATCTCCATAGGGTTTTGTTTGTATCTTTCTTCCTTTCCAAGTTGAGCACTTGATCATCTTATGGTCATCACCATCGTCACCATGATCATCGCTTGCTCCATCACTTGGTATGTACCAACCTCATTAAGTCTACACATACTTAATATAGAGGTTAGTACTAGGGTTTCATCAATTATCCAAAACCAAACTATGGCTTTCACATATTCTAGAGGAGCAACTATACGTGGAGGTGGTTGCATATAAACTTCGTCAGTCAAATCACCATGAAGAAAAGCATTCTTGACATCCATTTGAGATGTGGACCAAGAAGAAGCAGCAGCTACTGCAAGTAATATACAAATTGTTGTCATATGAGCAACAGGTGCAAATGTCTCATCATAATCAAGACCTTGAGTCTGCTGAAAACCTCTGGCAACAAGACGAGCTTTGTATCTTTCTATGGAGCCATCTGACTTGGTCTTAACTTTGAATACCCACTTAGATGTAATAGGTACCACATGTGATGGCAATGGAACAAGATCCGAAGTGCCTTGACAATCAAGAGCGGCAAGTTCCTCTGACATAGCTAGCTGCCATTCGGGAATACAACCAGCTTCTTGATAAGTGGATGGCTCATCAACAATAGATGACTCATCAATATTATTATTATTATTAGAATCATCGACAATGGGCACATCAGGACTGGCCGAGGTGGTAGAACTAGGAGAAGGAAGGTGGGTGAGGTTTTTAGAACGACGACTGAAGACACGTGTGATAGGTGGTTTAGAAAAGGAGTGAGGTGGTGGAGGTGGAGTTGGTGCAAAAGATGAAGGTGGATCAGATGGTAAGGGTGGCGTGATGAAAATTGGAACAGAAGGTGTGGAGGCGTCATTGCTAGATGAAGAGGGAGGAAGACGCAAAAAGGAGGTGGACTGGGTGGGAGAATATGAGGGCTTTGTGGATGGTTATAAAAGAAAGGACGGTCATCAACAAAACTAACATCACGAGAGATGCATATGCGACAGGTCGCTGGGAGCTCTTGGTGCAGTGGGATGGCCTTTCCGTTGCTGATGCCACTTGGGAGCCCCTCGCTGACTTCAAGGAGCGCTATCTAGTGTTTCAGCCCTCAGACAAGCTGTTTGTTGCGGAGGAGGGAAATGTTGTAGACTCATTTGTGGGCAAACAGTATAGGCACCGGCTAAGAGGATCACACCAAGTGGCAAAATTACGTTTAGTAATGTTAGGAACCAGCTGCTGCAAGTTGAGTGCATTGAACTACCTATGCTAAAATTGTCGAGCAAAGATATAGGTTGCTAGTGACAATTAATCCCATCAAAATTTTGGCCCTTGGAGATGGCAACTGCATCTAATAAATAGGGGCACAGAATGTCATTTCAGCTCAGCTAATTTCTCTTACTTTTCCTTGAGTATCACTCTTTGTGGGATGGAGGTAGTGTACTTATTTGAGGGACTGTTACCTCTGGCACTTGCATTTTGATGCCACTTTAGATGATATCTAACCATTTTAGTATTGTGTATTTTCTGTTGAAGACACAAGGGATGAGACCTGGAGTGGTGCCTTACCAAAGCATCTTATCTGCTTTGCAACGGATTGCAAAAGAAGAAGGAATCCGTGGATTGTACAGGTAGATTGCACCTAACTGCAATGCATGTTGTGCTGATTAGTTCTGTTTAGTTTCCATTTAATCATCTATTGATCCAGAGTGCCCCTGATTCTTTTCTCCATGATGATAGTGGTCTCCTGCCTTCTCTAGTTGGCGTTGCTCATGTAGCTATCCAGCTCCCAGTCTATGAAAAGGTGAAGCTATACTTTGCTAGAAGAGGTAACAATATTCACTACAAAAAATATGGATGAAACTTGATCTAAATGTAAAAAGATTGACCGAGCAGTTCTTTTTCCAGACAATACTACAGTTTATAATCTCAGCCCTACACATGTTGCTATTTGTTCATCGGGATCCAAAGTAGCAGCCTCGATAATAACTTACCCACATGAGGTATGTTTATTGATACAATGCATCTCATATTACCTTTTTTTTTCCACATCGGTAAAACTGAATTTCACTACCAGGGCAACGAAATTACAGATAGTAACAGTTCAGAACCATAAACCAAATGTAAACAAAACTAAAAGCCTTCAAGCATACGATCACACAAGGAATGTATGCAATAAATCGCAAACACTACTGACAACACCACCAAAACACGGCTAGAAGTGTTCCATACAAGGCGCATGGCCACAGCACCAGATGGTCACTAACAACTCCAAACAACCCTCAAACTTAAGCAGCAAAGGAAAGCATCTGAAGATCCTCTTGGTAATGCATCTGCTGCTTCCGCTTATGGAAGAAGAGGGCTGCCGTCTTCACCACTTCTGCTCCCTGGATCACCTACTCCTTGAGGTCAATCCTTCAGCATGCCTGCCCAATATGTAAGAAAAGACCAAATCACACAAATAATCTCGGTAGGAGATTTTACTCTCTTGTTTTCAAAACACACTGTGTTTCTTGTTCACCAGATGGCCCAGCAAACAGCGGCCAACCCAACTGAGTGCAAACTCGGAGCCTGAGGGAGGATCCTATGAATCCAAATCCAATATTGATTCATGTTACTAGGTCTACAATCAGCTCCCAGAGTGTAAGCAAGCAAACTCCAAACATAATTAGCAGTTGGGCACTCAAAAAACAAATGATGCCCATTTTCATTCTCCGTGCAGAAGGCGCAGGAAGAAGAACCCTTCCACTTACGTTTGATCAAATTGTCCTTAGTAAGAATAGCATTTTGAGTAACAAGCCAGATAAAGATCTTGATTTTTAACGGAATCTTAGCTTTCTGTATATGACTAAAGTTGGGGCCATACTCATGCCTGGATAAGTGTTTATGTGTTGATTTAACCAAAAATAAACCAGATTTATTCCAATCCCATTTAGCATGATCATTATCAATGTTAATACCATACCGGTAAACAAAATTATGAAGCCTTCTTTTTTTTCTCTCGAATACGCAGGAGGACTGCGTATCATTGTAGGGACAATTGGCTACCGGACATGCAAAGTGGCGCGCATTTGCTGGAAGACACTTTTTCATGTAACACTCACCACCAAAACAGTTGCCATTTGTAAACCATAAGGCCAATGGCTATGAAATT
>Ga0182004_10002270_pt1 | contig 14833 bp, 7 predicted proteins | sample Sormic07211540_1_FD_120479 | JGI IMG/M metagenome (GOLD analysis project Ga0182004, IMG submission 120479) | Endophyte microbial communities from Sorghum bicolor roots, Mead, Nebraska, USA - 072115-40_1 MetaG | ecosystem: Host-associated > Plants > Roots > Unclassified | place: USA: Nebraska...
GATTGTTCGATGGCAGAGTTTGTGCATCAGTGATCTACTGAATTTCATCAAAGTGCTTCCTGTGCTGTGCGGACTGTTTTGTTTCTTCGTTTGATTCTTTGTTGGATGTGAAGGTCTGTGGTTCCTATTGGCCAGCAACTATTGCTCTCCTGGTGTTTGCTTAGCAGTGCGTGCGCTTCACTGTGCTTGCTATTCCTCTTAGGCCTTGTTTAGTTCCCAAAAAATATTGCAAAATTTTTCAGATTCCCCGTCACATCGAATCTTTAAACGCATGCATGGAGTATTAAATATAGACGAAAATAAAAACTAATTGCACAGTTTGATCGGAATTGACGAGACAAATCTTTTAAGCCTAGTTAGTCCATGATTGGACAATATTTATCAAATACAAACGAAAATGCTACATTACCCATTTTGCAAAATTTTTTGCAACTAAACAAGGCCTTAGTCAGTGTTTAACTCTCTACAGTGCTTATGCTTAGTAGTAGAATTTCTTTTGCAGCAAGCAGTTCTTGTCATTCCCAGGTGCAAGGTTGAACATGGTTGGTTTTTTCAATTTTTGAGTTGTCTTTTTCAATCTACAGGAAGTAATCATTATGTGCTCATTTATTTAATTCCAATCATGTGCACGTAACTGATTTTGTGCTTCCAAGGGTGTCAATTTGTTTCGTGCGCAGTTTAATTGTTTGAGCTTCAAATTTAGTTTTGTCAGTTGCTTTGGCCTTCTATCATTGCAAGGATTTTAGCTCAGTGCTCTTGTCATCGGTTGGCTTGAGTAATTTAATTTAGGATCTCTCGCTTATGTTTGGCGGTGATTTGGGACAGTGGCCAAAAATATTTTGAGACAAATTTTTTGGCTCCCATTCACCCTCTCTAGTCGCCGTTTTCGGTCCTTCAGAGTTATCATAGATCCATTAATCACACAGAGAGAGAGAGGGGAATATTAAACATATTGATTCATCACATCAAAAAGAGTAAGAGATTCAGAACATATTCATCAAATCACTAAGAGAGAAACACATCAGATATGAGACCGAACGCATCATCGATGAACCAAACATCATGCAAGAGAGCTCCGCCTGCGCCTTGAGCATCGGCATAGGTGTCCCAAATCTGACCAAATATTTCTATCGAGGATGGATCCATCCCTCATCATCCCTGAACCAAACACGAGGCAAACTGAGTTCTTCGCATCCCATGCCAGGTGATCCTCGCAACCGAACACACGGTTATAAAGACTGGCGTGGTCTAAAAGGACGTCGATGAGGCCCTTGGTGTGGAGAGGAGGGTGACACGGTGGCCCTGCCGAGTTATGCGCTTCGTGATCTCCGTGAAGGTGAGGATGTGGCTGAACGCCAGCCATGGCAGCATCAAGACGTACATTATTATGCCGCTTTTGACGGCTTTGGCAACGGAATCCAGAGATCTTGTCAAGAAGATTGATGGATGTCCTTGTTGGCTTCTTTGGCATCCTACCACATCATAACATATGCATTTGCCCGTTCGCTTGTCTCAAAAATCACGGCTGAAAGTACTGTTCGCTGATTTGTTACGAAAAAACACTGCTGAATGGCCGACAAATTCGACACATAAGCTCAAGGAAACTGTCTACTATTCAACTGATCAAAAAATCAATGCAAGTTAGAGGAACTTTGAACTCAACACTGACAGTCTGACCGTGGAGTCCTAGAACGTAACAGGCTCGTTCACCCACATGAGAATTCAACCAGTTAGGTACAAAGACCATAAACCAATAAACCATAATAGTCCTTCGGCCATGACCAATAGATTAGAACCGAAAAAGCAAAATAAAAAGGGCAACATAGCATATAATGATGTCTGTTAATTAATTTATGCAATTGATACATACAATAGCATGACATGAGGACATGTATATCGGTGTTGTCTCTTATATAGTGTCACTAATCCTCAACATAAATTTAGAAAATAACATTACCCAAATGGGTTGTCGGTCAGGAGTCTATTTGCCACTAAACAAGTTGTTTTAGGTAATTTCACCATTTATCCTAAGATTTTTTTTATGCTTAAGAAAAAGGATTGCCAATGGCCTAAGTCTTTGAAAGTACATGAAGCAATACTACAGATTTCCTGAACCCAAAAATACTGCTTTTGTTGTACGACTAGCTCAATTCTGCCTTTTTCTGGAAGACGTTGAGAACAGGTAAAATGCAAAATAAAACTAGAATCATCAAGTCATGCAAGATCAGATAAGGCAGACAGATAAATAGAATTACAACAGTGAGCTCATCAATCTCTTGATATGCGAGCAAGCAAACCAGTGGGTGTTTGAACTGTTTTTATGTGCCCAGATCCAATCAAATCGCGAAGGAGGAACCGCGTATCAAGAGATGATAATCTTAACTTTGTATTCTCCAGTGAAGAGAGCAGCATCTCCTTGTACTTTCTACGGTTCAACAGCGAAAGAATTTCTTTCCTGCCCTGCTCAACACAACTAAGTCAGATGGTAAAAGATGTCCACGTTGGTAACTTTGTATAACATGTACTGAAAATATTTATCAAGGTGCACAAACCTGGGATAGGCCTTTCAATATGGGGCCAATTCTTGGAATAGAAAACCAGTAAATATTTGGATCAATAAGTTGGCGAGTCTGGAAGGAAAAAGGAATCCAGTATAAACAACAATATACTCTCACAACAAATCAGAAAACAGTACTTTCAGTCATGGCTTATCAGCCAAGCGAGGCTAGTAAGAATTGGTAAAGAGAAGATAAATCATTTTATTTCCCTAATAGGTGTAGAAATGGATAAGCATGAAAACAGATGATACAAGTACATCCACATTTATTCTTTCAGTATATGAAATTGGAATTTGTACATAACTGTTGAAATCATGGCCACGCTACCTGTGATAATGATCTTAAAACAATAAAGAAGAAATTACTTACTAAGAGACCAGCATTCATCAACAGTGTGATATGTTTGTCTGTTACATCACCACCCCGTGATAACAGTGAGCACTGCAATGAAATATATTAGATATATTCGACTATTTCATTAACAGAAGATATCAATGAGGTGTTAGTGTTACTCATAGCAACAGTGAAATACTATATCTTGGTTCATCTCCTAGTTTTATTTTATTTAAGAAACATTTGACCAGAAAACGGTCATCTAAAGAGTAGCAATGCAAAATTCTGACAGAAACCTTTCTATATTTTCAATAGCAAATGGTAATTACCTCTAACAAGAAAAGGTCAAGATAGAATCATGCACAGAAGTAACTAATACCTAATTCTTGATACTTACCAGATCTAATTGATTTATGCTAACATCCAGTTTTGAAGGGACCACATATCTCTCAAACCACTCAAATACTTCATTACCGTCTTGGTCTTTACCCCCTGACCGTTTAATAGCAAAAGAGACCTGCATAAGTTTAATGCAAGAAAGAAACATATAAAAAATAGTTTAATATGAAAAATGTAAGGTAAAGATGATTAATAACATATTCACTGTTTTGGTACCATTTGTCAAATTTAAACACTTGTCTTTATCATAATCCCATGAAAAGAAAAGCCTTTACAGAATTTATGACTAAAAACATGCACAATTTAAGCCTGTGAAGGATTCAAGTACACTTGATTTGAAATAATCGATCAAATACAAAATGTATGTGCACAAATATACACATAAGGCCATCTCTTATATATATCCATGCCAATGTAAGCATTTAATTTATCATCATATATACAAATATGTCCAGAAAAAGATAGGGTTTTCATATGTACAGAAATCTATAAGAATGCTTTACAGGATAGCCATTGGACAAGACACAAAACCTCTTCTTTTCATCTTATAGGTTGTAAAAAGACACAATATAATGATGGCAGCTCTCCTGCATTTTCAAGAAAAAAAAAGACATAATAGTAACAACCAGAACTACATTCACATGGTGACAACAGCAGGTCCACACTTATAAAGAACCAAACTTGTCTGGTGCATACAGCTATTATTGCAGTTATGAACAGGTACAACTCAAAGGTTTGCTCTAAAGACCTATGTTTCGCGAAAGGGCCTCTGAGTTGGTTAGATGGCTTCAATAGCACTCCTCGGGTCCTAGGTCCAACTCATGGGAACGAATTTCAAGCAGACTGCTGAGGTTAAAAAATTCCCTTATTTGTCCCACGCCAAAGCACATATCTAAGGACTGGCTCAGTCTCCCATGGGAAACGGTGCCTCTGTGTATGGGTGAGGCAGGGGTTCGAGGGTTTTCTCAACCTACGTGAGAAAAGGTTACCTTTTATCTTAAGCAGAATGGGCAGGGGGCCGTCATTACCCCCGCCCCCCCCCCCTCCTTTTCGGGACTGCAGGTCGAGTTTTTAAAACCTATGTTTCCAACATTTCCTGGCAAACTGCAAAGGGAAATGTCTCCTCTTCCCATTCTAGCACCGAAGGTTCGCCATGAGATTGTTCAGATATATATGATAGTAGATTCATAGTACAATTACTGTCACCTAGTAAACCTATAATGCTAAACCAGGAGACCAACATACCTGTTTCAAATAATCATCCATGAACATGATTGCATGATCATCCTGCCCAGAACTAAGTTTGAATATTCGTAACACTCTGTCATTCTTGAATGACTGAAAAACAAGAAGCATTCCATTTTTCAATGCCATGGTGATAACCAAGAAAACAAAGTATCTTCACAAGTTTAGTTTCTCTTTTGTCATTATATTGAATCTATGAATGTGATGAGCAATAAAAACTAACATGTTAGTATGGTAATCTACAAACCAACACAATAACAAAGACAAAAAAACACATCTTATATAAACAGCAATAACGTAAGTTTAAAACAAAACCTCCAAGTCTCTGTCAACTTGTGTTCTATCCTTCACGCTGCTATACAATTGTGACTGCAAAATGAATGGCTGCGCCACAACCTGCACGTGATGCCAAAATTTGATATAGCTTACCCAATGCCAGAAACAAAACACAATGTAATAATGAAACAAGTAGCACATGATTAATAAAGTTCACAACAGATTTTATGATGACATTTCCACAGTTTCATAGTGCACCCTCCTGTTATTTGTATGTGACCAATTTTGGAATATTTATCTCACAAATAAAGAGTTCTTATTGCATTTTGTCCATGCATCAATGATTCTAAAGTTGTGAGTTAAGGTTAAGGAGCTGAGGAGTTTCATATAATATAACACGGTAAGAACAGGCTAAACACTACAAAGAATACAGTTAAAGTCTCAGACACATAGGTAAGGTGCATCAGGAGAATTTCGCTTCAAACTGCAAAAGGTAAGGTGCAGTGTCCTATTCAAGATACACACTTTTAGCAGGAATAGACGGAGTGATATGCCAAGTAATTTGCTTCTGAATCAATGTACCTAAAGAGATCAAGATAGAAAAACGGTGAAGTTTTTGTTTCAAAAAAATGGTGAAATTTTTGTTTCAGAATAGAGAATTTAGGACCACATAATGGATTAGGTTGTTTATTGTAAAACATGATATGGCTAAACTGCCGGCTCCACAATGGAGTATGCCCTCTGCTGGCTGCAGTGCTGCACAGTGTGACTACAGTTTACATCCTCTCGCCGTCAACCCGCTCCGCCGTCATCCCTGATTCCACAGCAGCCTCATGCTCCTGCTCCGCTTCCGTGTGGTGCTGTTTATGTGGCTCCCACGGTGAACCAGCATGCCATGACCACACACAGGAAGCATGGATTTCACCTTCCTGCTCTCTACTATGCAAGGACTCTGTCGCCAAAATCCCAAAGATGTATCGCGGCGCTCTCACTGATCCCAATTGGAGGTCTGCCATGCAGGGAGAACATGATGCTCTCCTGGTTAATCACACCTGGGACCTTGTTCTGCATCCCCCTTAGGCTAATATTGTCACTGGCAAGTCGGTCTTTCCTACAAGTTCACTGCTGATGGTATGCTCGAGCACTACAAGGCATTCACCACACACACACCAACAGCATTCCATGTACTGAACAAAGTTAATAGGGATTGCAGAAAATATAAAGCAATAAACTGAAACATGTTTCTGTTGATAAAAGATCCTAGAAGACTGAAAGTTGTATTTCCAAGGAACATAAAATACCTTATCCAGCTTTGGAAACTGTGTGCGCATCAATTGAAGAGCTATCATGGTATCATTGAATGTAAGATTATCCTCTGCATCGGGAAAACTGTTAAATATAAGAGCTTCAGTTTCCTATGACTGAAGGCATGAACAGAGGAAACCAAACTGGAGAAAGAGGTAGCGCACCAAGGCTTGAACAAGTTTGATCTCTGTCTAGTGAATGTTCATTATCATCAGGAGAGCGTTGTCGCTTTTTAGAAGGCAATGAATATGATGAAGATGGCTCTGTCATCTTGATCTGTTGACTCAGTTTATTTCAGAGAGATGGCATCAAATGAACAAGATGAAATGTCGGCGTACAATGACTGGAGGCAGATCCTCTGTTCTACATCAGTTTCAGGAGATGCTTCCTTCAAACAAAAATAATTGACACAACAGCATGGCATACCTAATATTAATACAATTGCTGACTCAAGAGCATCAATTTTAAACAAGAGTACTTTGAAACAAAATACTGCTAGAACTGACATAGAATTTCAAGCTTGAATGGGAAAATCGAAATGATTATATTGTACAGGATTACTCAAAATTCCTGTTTGGTAGAGCTCCACTCCATTGTTCTTAACTCCAGATCCTTTATTCTCTAATGGAGTGATTCTAATTGATTCTGTTGGGGAAGCAGGTCAGAATTCAGTGTGTGATTTTGCTGTTTAGCTGAGGAGTGATTCTCGTCAAGCTGCTCCAAGGAGCGCTGCCAAACATGGCCAATGTATTGCTGATATTCATTACTTGCCAAGTTGCCATTATTCATCAAGAGGAAAAACTGGTATACTTAACATTTTCATGACAGTCACTATTCACTTATTAGCTGGTGAAAACTAACCAGAAATGCTAACCGCACTAACCACTTCTCGTCCAGCGGGAGGCCAATCACACTAACATTTTGATTTGTTTGAGAACAGTATCCTAACTGAGTAAACAACCAGATCAAAAGACCCAGTTTTGCACAGCCGCTCCTACTGCAGCTGCCTAGCAGGGGCCGACAGCGAGTCCAAATGGCGCTGCAGGTTGACCCTGAGCCTGCGGAGCACCTTGACGAATTCAGGCAGCTCATCCTCCCCGAGCTCGTCTGAGTCCGCCTCCCACCAGAACTTTCTCCCGGCCTTTGCCGCGGCCTGCCTCACCGACTTCCCGATGGCGTCCATCCGCGCCTTCTCCGTCGCCGAACGCGCCCTGGTGTCCTCCGTTCGCCGCACAATGGCCTCTGCCTCCGCGCGGTCGGCGACAGCGCTCGCATCGTCTGTGTCCTGAAGCACCGCAAGGATCTTGGCGTCCAGCTCCTCGCCGGGGACCGGGGCGTGGCGGCGAAGGACGTCGTCGACAGAGGGAGTGCCCAGAGCGAACGCCTTTTTGCCCGGGGAGAACACGACGAGGGCGACTGGCGAGCCGCAGAGCAGGAAGAGCTCGGAGGCCTTCTTTTGCAGGCCGGACTTGCGCTTGGAGAAGGTGACCTCGAGCCGGCCGGCATCCTCGATGCGGCGGATCTCGATGCGCTGCCGCCCCTTGCTCGGTCTCCCCATCGTCGTCGTCGTCCGTCTGCTGTCCTACTTCACGCGCTGCTTTCCTCTGCTTCTCGGGCTCGCCTAGCAGTGATTTTTTTTTTCTCAATTCTAATCTACTCTAATCTAAACTCCCAATAAGAAGATGCGTTGATGCAAGGAAGCACAGAGGCAGGAGGGGTTATATAAGTAGAAGAATCACTGCTAAAAATGGCAACGGATCCTATTAGTAATTCTGATTTCCTTCTTTGCTTGCGTCTTGGGTGGTACGGTGCGGGTAAGGCGACGTAGCGCGGATACAATCATACGTATTAAAGGAAAGCAGGAAATCAATCGAGGTCCTTAATTGATGGAGGAAAATCAATCAGCACCGCCCTCCTCCACGCGGCGACTGGAGAACAGAGGAAGGGGATTCGATTGCTCGCTCAATTACAATTAAACAAGCACTTGGGTAGGGCTTCATTCATGCTTACCGAGAAAGGAGTCTCTGTGTCCGGATGACCTCTGGTTCTTGCTCCAGTCTAGGCGGCGGCGAGAACGAAGAGCAGGCTCCGCAGCCGCGAGGGTAGGAGGAAGAGTTCGGGCGACGAGGGATGTGTGGTTGGTCTGCGTGTGTTTGGTGCGAGCGACTCTGGACTTGGACGGGAAACAAGGTGGGCCGTGGGCCGGATGTGTCAATCAAGCATTTAAAAAAACATGAAATTGCACTAAATTTATAAGAAACTAAATATTTGAAATACACTCTAGCAAAAGTATACAACAAAAGTTAATTTAACGATGCATAGAACATGGACATGTCTTCGTGAAAAACTAATAGTGCATTTGCGTTCTAAAATCATATTATGCTTTATTAGGTGATGCATCAATAGTTTATTCCCTGATTTTTTTGTGTGAAATCCACATATTTTCCATGTATATACTAATTATTAACTTGTGAGAAATGAGGTGGTGACAAATCAACCTATTTTATTTCTCAGACCAAACACACGGTGAGGCACTGCCTGGCTTCAACTCTTGCACCTCATGCACTGTAGCAACTTGAATAAATTAAAAAGATGATTTGAATTCAACCCCTGCTTAGCCAGCTTGAATAAGGCACTCCCCAGCTTTCCTGATGTCTTCTACTTACATTGATGAATTGTTTTTTCTTCCTTCTTAAATTGAGGCTTTGTTTAGTTTTCAAAAATTTTCAAGATTTCTTGTCACATCAAATTTTTGTACGCATGCATGGAGCATTAAATGTAAACGAAAACAAAAACTAATTGCGCAGTTTGGCTGTAATTTGCGAGACGAATCTTTTAAGCCTAGTTGCTCTGTAATTGAACAATAATTGTCACATATAAACGAAAGTGCTACAGTAATTAAAGCTAAAATTTTCCGTGAACTGAACAAGGCCTGAATTGAACTAGGAATCTCACCCTTCCCGTTGTGGTTGGAGCTAGAAAAAATTACACGACAAAATAGGTTTTTGGATGAATAGAATTGTTTAAAATTGCATTGGCACATGTGCAGCAGGCTTGAGAGTATAAAGTGCAACTCACCGAACCAAAAAAAAAAACAGTATTGATCCACTTATTATTTGTACCCTGATCTAAGATGAGGATTTAAAACAAAACAAAGAGAACTCAGCTCAACTAGTGAACACAAAATACATTACATTTTACACTTCACCAATGCAAATCCTCAGCAATGGTGATCGCATCACAATCGCAGTCAAGCAATCCCCCGCCACCACGAAAGCAACGAAATAAACAAGAGACCTCCTCCGCTCAAATGGAGCTCCATCCTTTTGCAGCAGGAAGGGGAGGGATGCTCTGCTCATTCCTGAAGAAGTCATCAGGATCCACCATGGCCTTCACAGCTGCCAGCCTCTCAAAATTGCCTTTGAAATACTTCTCCCCCCAGATCTTCGCCTTGGCGTAGCTAGTCACATTATTATTGTCCTCCAACTCATTCGTCCCAAGATCCAAATCCCTGTAGTTGACATAGCCAGTTCTTGGGTTCTTGGATACATACGGCTCCATCTGCTCGTACAGCCCTCTGGCCCAGCTCATCCGCTTCTCCAATGCCGCAGTGCCATTCTCGAACCAGTACGAGTAGTACTGCATGTTGTAGAGGTTCCCCTTCCGGTGCGGGAACGGCGTCGCTGACGGCGAGATGCTGCCCATCCGGCCGCCGTAGGGGTCCAGGATGAGCAGCCCGGCCTCCGGCTTCTCCAGCCACGACCATGTGCTCTCCCACACGTGCCGCGGGATGGGTTCTTGCACGAAGTCGGACTTGGCCTTGATGTACCTGCGCGTCTCGCCGCTCCTGTCCAGGAGCAGCTCCAGCGGCTTGGAGCTGGAGTAGAAGGCGAAGTAGACGGCGGACTGGATCCAGCTTATCTCCTCGCAGTCCGGTTGAGTGACGCCAAGGTCGGGGAAGTGAGCTCGCATGTGGTCAAGGAGGCGGCTGCAGCGGCCGAGGAACAAGGCCTCGAACTGCGCGTGCTGGTTCTGCACGACGACTCGGAGGATGAGGTCCCGCGGCAGCGCCGACGCGATTGCCTGCCATTTGGTGAGGAGATCCGTGGCGGACTGGCTTATTGACCGGCGCACGGTGAACACGGTGACTGTCTCCGGCACGCGCACGAGGCGGAGTTTCCAAGACAGTACCACACCGAAGCTCTCTCCGCCGCCACCGCGGATGGCCCAGAACAGGTCCTCCCCCATGGTGGTCCGGTTCAGGAGCCGCCCGTCGGCGTCGACGAGGACGGCGTCAATGACGTTGTCCGCGGCGAGGCCGTATCTGCGCATCAGCGTGCCGAACCCGCCGCCGCTGAGGTGCCCGCCGACGCCGACCGTGGGGCAGATCCCCGCGGGGAACGCGAGCACGCGGCTGGCGGCGGCGACGGCGTAGTAGACCTCGCCGAGCGTGGCTCCCGACCCGGCCCACGCCTCGGCGCGCGCGGAGTCGACGCGGACGTCGCGGAGCGCGGCGAGGTCCAGCACGGCGAAGCGCTCGCGGGGGTCCAGGGAGGCGTAGGATAGGCCCTCGTAGTCGTGCCCGCCGCTTCGGGCGCGGACGCGCACGCCGTGGCGGCGGCCGCAGCGTACGGCCGCCTGCGCGTGGGCGGGCTCCGCGGCGGCCACGATGGCGAGCGGGCGCGGGGTGCCCGGCGTGACGTAGCGGAGGTTGCGCACGGAGGAGAGCAGAAGGGCAGAGTACGACGGGGACGCCGGGGTCTGCAGGAGGCGCGGCGGGACGCCGGCGTCGACGAGGCAGACGAGGAACGCGTCGGTCGCATCGAAAACTGAGGCGACCGCGATGCTGCCGCTGGAAAGGGCGCAGATGGCGAACACGACGACGAGCTGGTACAAGACTCCGGGCATGATTGATGATTTGAGGCCAAGGAGCAAAATTGATGAGGACCGTAGGGGATTTGTTCAGTTCTCTATGTAGTACGATTGTGCAAGGGCGGCGCACATAGAGCATCTCCACCGGTGCTCCAATATAACTCTCTCAATAAAATAGCATTAGGCTAGTCTTAGTGGAACTTTGACCAGGATGTTATGCACATTTATTAGAGTGTTATATCAGCAAAACTATACTTTTTGCATGAAACGAAGAGGAGAGAGAAGAAAATAGTTTCACCATGGTCAAATTCTACCGGCGTTGTTTCCTACGCGGTGAAACGAGATGAAATCCCCACTGAGGGTCAAATCGTTTCACCATCTTGCATATGATCCAATCATTCTGCAGCAATTAAATGCTTTGCTTAGCCTTGGAAACAACAAAGTGAAATGCTCCATTGCTGGAGTTATTTCATAGATGCTTTCATTTCAATCTCGATGACGTGTTGGTATGTGAAACCGTGCAGTGACACTGTCTATTGAGACTGGCCTTAGAGTAGCTTAATATCATTTGAGTCTGTCTAGTGGACTTTTGGTAGTTTTTGTCCACAAAAAACAACCGGATTCTGTGGTGTTAATTATTCAGATGTTTAGTCAATTAAAAACAACCGGTTATTTAAGAGACAAAACAACCAAAAAAACTGTAGGCTTAGTATTCGGTTCTTTTATCACTTCAAAACACCCAATTATCTCAAACTATCTCAATCTACTCAATTGAAATAAAAACAAAATCATAATCTACTCAGACCCAATCATAACAAACACAGCAATGTCACTTCAAAACACCTAGTTATCTTCAATCTATCTCAAACTACTCAGATTGAGATAAAAACACAATCTCAATCTACTCAACCCCAAACACAGCCATGTCAATTCAAAACACCTAGTTATCTCAATCTGATCAATCTACTCAGATTGAGATAAAAACACAATCTCTATCTACTCAGACTCAATCATAGCAAACACAACAATTACACTATTGAAAAAAATCAAAGAAGGATGATCACAGCAAACAGTATCTCAAACTAATCAACCGAATCATCCAAATACTAGCTTGATTGATGACAAATTCAAAAGAAAAGTACAAATAATAACAATTCCCAACTTAAAAACTTAATAACAATTTCAAATGCTACATGGAACCCCTGTCTTTAGACAATCTTCATCTCCCATGTTGAAGAGGCAAGACCTGGAAGCAATCAGCATACTGGTAAAAAAGATCATCATCCTTAGCTCGCTTTTCCATCATAAGCACATGACAGAATAATACATTTTTGCCATCCACTTGGAAAGACCTCCCACTCATAAAATCAGCATCTTCGACATTCTCAACAGTTTTGATTGACTGGATCCAAAACATACTTGTACTTGGGGGCAAAGGAAGCCCCACGGCTATGACAAACAAGCCTAGCAACTAGCTTCACCTTGTCTTCGTTGTCCAAATCTTTCACAGCGATGACAATTGACTGCTGTCCATGGGCTAAGTCTAGATTCTCAAAAACAAACAAGGAGGCAACTTCATTTGGAAAAGTAACACCATACCAATTTCCCTGTGCAAGTAAAAATGAAAATAATTAAGAAATGAATAGATAGTTAAAATGTCTGCTAAGAAACACCATCTAGATTGAATTTAGGACACATTCAAAAAATTTAAGATCCAATTTCTCAATTCATACTTTTTGTATAACAATTGCTAAATGATTCAAAACATCTAAAAAAAGCTACAAACCAACCAAAAAAGGGGCAAATCATGGTTTCTCTAAATAACTATATTTCTTCAGATTTATTAATTAATCTGTATGCATATACTGTGCATGCAGAAAGCTATGCTTGAAAAAGAACTCTTTTATGATCATGCAGAACAAAAATGCCATTTCTTTAGACAACAAACACAAAATGTCATTAGCATGCCCTGTGCAGGGATGCCATAACAAAGGTCACATTTGAGGGTGTCATAGTAGCACCAGCTAGGAGGAAAATTGAGGATTGAGACGAGACAAATTGGAGCCAAATCCATTCCCCAACTACTACCATTTAAAAATTAACAATGACTGGATACTAAACTGAAAGTAAACTAAGAGGAAACTATAAAAAGAGAGACATACAATGAACAATAAACTTAGCTGTTAAATGTTTCGGGGATTCCAGGTATGAACTAAACCTAAGCTGAAATTAACTGAACTACGACTAAAAATACATCCTAATAAAATGGAGCTATCTAAACTGAAAAAGAAAGAAAGATTCTCTAAACTAAATAGGTGAAGCTAGACAGGGCATTGCTAAAATGCCAGATGAGCAATAACAAATCAAAAACAAAGGAAAAAAACTAGACAATATCAACTAAAAAAATACAAAACTGAAGGCCATTATCTAATCATGGTACACAGCAACAACAAGTCCACAACAACATGATGGATAAGTCTGTGTTGGCTGGTTGTGGGCTGCAGTAGGCAGCACATGGTCCTTGTGTAGGATAGCATCCTTGACTGCTTTTAGGACAGCACTTAGCATATGTAGGACAACATCTTGACTGCTTTTAGGACAGCAGTTAGCATCTGTAGGACAGCATCTTAGACTAGCATCTTAGACTAGCATCTTGGCATATGCTGGCTGGTTAGCAGCCCTATAAATATGTATCCCAACCCCTCAGGTTGGCATAGCATTGTGTGAGAAATAAACCCAGAACATTGCCCCAACTCTGTGTGCTATCCTCTCAATGAGAGTAAGGATCCTGCTCACACCTAGAGCAAGGATCCAGCGACTAACAAGTGGTATCGGAGCCGTAGTATCCTGTAGCCTAAGCATTTTCTGCTCAATCCCTTCTCCAGTCGAGCTCCCTGCCTCGCAGCAGTCCTGGCTGGCAGCAGCAGCTGTTCCGGCTGCCTCTGCTCTCCGCGCAGCAGCGCGCCATGGCCGTAGAAGGGCAGTCTCAGCACTCGGGCACCTCGAGCGCGCGGCGTCGGTAGGAGGCCGACCTCGCTGCAGCAGAGGAGCGCAGGCGAGCAACGGCAGCGTCCGCTGCAGCAGCAGCGAGGGCGTCGAGGCTGGCCCAAGCGGAGTTGGCAGCAACCAGAGCGGAGGTGGAGGCAGCAGCAGCTGCTGATGCAGTGCGTGTAGCGGCAGCGGAGGTTGAGGACCTGCGCAGCAGTCACAGCAGCTCCATCGCTGCTGATGACAGTGCTGACCCAGACCTAGAGCTGCTAGAGAGAGATGCAGCATGCCGACGAGCGGCGCAGTGGGCAGCTGTGCATGCCCACGAGCGTGGCCGTAGTCCATACATGCGTGGAGGTGCCAGCGGCGCTCCTGGAGGAGGCGCGCACGGCAATAGCGGTGGATGAGTCGAGGAAGAGCATGGCCTTCGCAGGCCGCGTGGCTCTCTCTCCCCGGACCGGTACCGTGGTGGAGGCAGCGGCGCTCCTAGAGGAGGCGCACATGGCAACGGCGGTGGACGGGTCGAGGGAGAGCACGGTCTTCGCAGGCCGCGTGGCTCTCTCTCCCCGGATCGATACCGTGGCTACCACGGGTACCGGGCTGTTGCCAGGGACGTTGGCCCTAGTGGTGGGTGGACTACCCTCACCAAGTCCAACTATGTTGAGTGGGCCGCGGTGATGAAGGTGAGACTTCAGGTGCTGCACATGTGGGATGCAGTCCGGTACGACAACGTTGACTACGACCAGGATCGACGGGCACTGAATGCCCTCATCGCTGCAGTCCCGACCGAGATGCAGTTCTCGCTTACCAGCAAGCGGACTGCCAAGGATGCTTGGGACGCCATTGCTGCAGCACGC
>Ga0182004_10002271_pt1 | contig 14831 bp, 11 predicted proteins | sample Sormic07211540_1_FD_120479 | JGI IMG/M metagenome (GOLD analysis project Ga0182004, IMG submission 120479) | Endophyte microbial communities from Sorghum bicolor roots, Mead, Nebraska, USA - 072115-40_1 MetaG | ecosystem: Host-associated > Plants > Roots > Unclassified | place: USA: Nebraska...
AACCAGGGAAAGAAGCCGGGCTTGCGGGAGAGTGCAATGGGATTTTAGTAGCGCGAATCTTGAAGCAATAGCAACGGCGAGATAGTGCATGCGGACGCAAGCCGTTGTGGAAAAACCGCGTTGGTGGCCTGCCTGACATCCGCAGCACTCGCCAGTGCATCCAAGCTATGAAAGATGCTGGATTTGAGGTGCTGTACTAAAACCCCCGGCCATGTGGTTTAATTCCACTGAGATAAATCTAGGTGAAAGTATTTGGGGATGGGGAAAAAATGACTGGGTTCTTCTGTTTAATTATAGATTGTCTTCGCCAAGGATCTTGCTGAGGACTCTCCATGCCCATGGTACCAGGAAATAGATCCCGGCCATTTCTCATGGACAAACTTCAATAACTCCCATGTCGGAAAATTCATCACTCAAGCAGTTGTAATAAAAACTTTAGTTTAACACATGTTTCTATTCTAGGTACTCGTTTAATCTGCAGAATTTGGCCTCTCTTCAGATGTCTTACTAATCTACTGTTGTTTTATTTATTTATTTTTTGCAGGTTTGCACACTAGAGTTCCTCCGTATTATCCCGAAAGGCTGCAATAGGTTGTTCAGCATCATACAGACTGCCTTCCACGGCGTTGTGACGGGCAGCCGGTAAGTCTGGACTGGAATGAAAATTACAATCTTGGAATCATATAATGGAGCAACCAAATTCAAATTTGGTGGAACTAACGGATGATGTATGATCCCAGGGAAGAGATATTGACGGTGACCTTCTTTGTCCTTGGCCGGAAACCTCTCAAGGAGAGTGAATTTTAAAGCAATCTACAATAGCATATATATGCAGTATGAGCTCTGCATCATAATTAGGAGCTAAGAATAAAGCTGCCTGCAACATTGTTCAGCAAACAAATGTAATCTTTCTCTTGTTATGTGTTGTGTACTGGAGTGTTCATTACGATTACCATCTGGAACAAACATGCGTTTGGAGTACTGTCGCTTACGTCGTTTCAACAAAGGTATAATGCCGGTTGAGGTGGTGCAGAACTTGCCGGCAATTGAAATTTCTCCAGTCACCGGCCGCATTTGATGAATGATTACCGCACCTGTCAGCTACTACACTAATAAAGCAATAATGATATTACTACGTAACCACTGGTTGGCTCTACAACTACAAAGAAAGCACTGCCTCAGTGATCGACCACCAACTCCAGCACCACAAATTACAACCTACTTAACCTTACTAATACCTTACGATGACATCAAGCAGCAGTGTGAATTAAGATGGATAGAACCAAGAAGCCCAGATCATCAAACTTAGCGTCACACAGGCGATTCGAGCTGCTGGACTTGAACAAGTCGTCGTCCTCGCTGAACATGTCGACGTCCTCTCTGAGGAGCGTCGGCGAGGACACAAGGAAGGGCGGAGGATCTGTTGCCGTCCAAGCAAGGAGGGCGACCACGGTGAGGTTTGCTCCTCCTCCACTGTCATCGGCGGCGAAGGCGAGCTCGGGTCCGGTGTCCCACTCTCAGTCTCAGCAGGCGTTGGCAATGGCAAGGCCTGGGACTGCAAGTGGAGCGCGCCCGGGTTCTGCCTCTGGAACGAGGTGCAGGACGTCTGCAGGGAGGTTGCCGGAGCCGGCCGGTCCCAAGGCAATGAGGAGGAGCTGGGGGTGGACAGGCACAGCTGCTGAATTGGATGCCAAGGAGCCGGCAGCGAGCGGTAATCCTGTGGTGGCGAGGGTCGTGGCAAAGACGCACTCCAGAAGTAGTTCGGTGAGTCATTCTCGTTTAGGAAACCAGTGTGTTTATTGGCCTATGGTTCTGAATATGGATGGAGAAGCTTTGTCTCCGATTCTTTTTGCTTGATGAAGTCTTTCATGAGTGTTTCTTTGTTTCCGTTATGAACATAATTGGATGACTGCTCACATTTACATTGAAATTTACATTAGCAAGGAATTGTTTCCCACGATTTGCTTTAATTAGTTACAGTGTGCACAGACAGCACGAGTATAATGTTCTGTGATGTTTGGAACTCATGTGCACGACGGCACGTTTTGCTTTAGTTCATTTGAGCTTTTTTTTCTCTCGTGACAAATCAACGAGCAGAGCCATAGTTTATCAGCCAAACGAACACAGCCTGGTTTCTATGTTCAGTTTTGTCATACAAAAATTACTTTGACAAAATGCAATAGTGCATTACTTCTATTGGCATCTTTGCGGTCACTATACTGTTTAGCTACTTTTAGCTCTTTAACGTCAACCATATTTTGTTTGTCGTTAGCATGCATTGCCACATTTGGGCAGTGCTGATGGATGTTATAACTTTCTATGAGAAGGACATCTGAACCGATTTCTCCAACCAGGGTACGTAACAAAAAGGATTTAAATAGTAATTTTCAATTATTAGTGGAGCAATCCCTTTTTATTTGTTTTGGGTTATTCCCTTTGAGTGAAACATAAAAGCCATTAGGTGCACCTAATAAGATTTCATGATTCTGTGCCAAATCTCTGCCTTTTGTCGCCGTCTGGATAAAGCCACACCAGTGATAAACTTCACTGAGGTCACTGTCAAAAAGTATGAGACTAGTTGGAGTCAGCACTTCTTCCTTACATCATGTAATCTGTGTTGTATTAGTGAGCACACTTCCACATTGGCAATGCGAGTGCAGCCACTTTAAAGAGGTGTTTGGTTGGGGTGTTAAAGTTTAACATTGTAATATTTTTATTTTATTTAGTAATTAGTATCTAATTATGGACTAATTAGTTATAAAAGATTTGTTTCATAAATTACATTCTAGCTATGTTTTTAATTTTATAAAGAATCTATATTTAGGTCGAGCTGGGCATGCTATGTGGCAGATCTGTGGCCACGCCAGACTTTTTGTGGTGAGTTATGGCGAAGAAAAGACACGTCACCTGTCACTACGAATACTACTAGATCCTATATATAAAAGTTTGTGGCATGAGAAAGGCCTTGTTTAGATGTGAAAACTTTTTGAATTTCGCTATTGTAGCACTTTTGTTTATTTGTGATAAATATTGTCTAATCATAGACTAACTAGGATCAAAAGATTTGTCTCGCGATTTACAGGCAAACTGTGTAATTAGTTTTTTATTTATAGGTTAAAAATTATGAGACAAATTTATTAAGCCTAATTAATCTACCATTAGCATATGTAGGTTAATATAACACTTAAGGCTAATCATAGACTAAGTAGGCTTAAAATATTGGTCTTACAATTTCCAACTAAACTATGTAATTAGTTTATTTTTTATCTATATTTAATACTTTATACATGTATCAAACATTCGATGTGATGGGTGAAAACTTTTTGGTTTGGAAACTAAACAAGGCCCAAACACGTTGTAAAATTTTCAGCTGCCACAGTAAATGAATGTAATGAGATGATATGTGAGTGCATTCCTGACAACAACTCTTGATCTGTGCAAAATCCACTCAGGCTCCAAGAAGATTGCCAGCAGAGGAGAAAGAGAAGCCATTGACAAAGAGAGGCAGCAGTAAGATCATGCCCACATCCACCTCTAGGACGAAGACAAACCAAGGCACGCCTCCAAAAACAGAGACGCAGGGAAGCAGAAGCCCCGTTGGCGTTGCAGCTGCAAGAACGAACATGAAGGCTCCCAACACCAACAGTGTGTCACCCAAGAACATGGACACTGTCGTCGTCTCCCCTCCTCCCACCAAAACATCCGTGGCGACCATCGGCGCCTGCTGGGAGTCTCTACCATCAGATCTTCAGAACCTGGGGCTGGTAACACTCTATTCAGACTCTTGTTCTGCTTTCGCCCACAAGATTGTTCGTTTGGCTGATAAGGTACGCCCGTCAAAGTAGCTGAACATTCGATTAAGCTCGTTGCAAAATTTTGGTCGTGTGTGCATGTAGGAGGTCATGAGGTACAGGGATGACGCGGAGGCTGCAGCTGTAGAGGCCCTGCGTCAGTCCTCTGCCGCAGAGATTTTGCTACGATGTCTCAGGTGCATTCATCCTACCTTATCACCGCTTGAAATAATTTGATCGAATTTTAGACTTTATGAATCACATTTGAAATAGTTTGATCAAAACTTACTGAACTCAACTTGTGTTTACAGTGCCTTTGCGGATTTGACATTCGCCGTGGCCGAGCTATCGCCGCAGCAGACGGTGGACGAGTTCCTTGCCCTCCACGGGGCGCTCGCGGCCGTGGTTCCCTGCGACGACGACAAGCGAGAGGGGCACGCCGCCGCCGGGGCCTGGCTGCATGCCGCAGTCACCACTGACCTCGCACACTTCTCCTTGTACTCCACGGCCGCGGCGTCTCCCACCAAGTCCAGCGGCGCGGCGTCGCTTACCGTGCCCCCGGCGTCCCCGCCGCCACCACTGGCACAACGGCCGGTGCCGTCTGGAGAAGCCGACGGCGCGGAGGAGTCGTGGCTGGAGGCGGCGCGGAGTGCGCTCGGAGAGGAGATGCGCGCGTGGTTTCTTGGCCACGTGGAGCGGCTGCTCGACGACGGCGTGGCCGGGACGCTGGGGCAGCTCAAGAGGGTCAACGACTGGCTGGACGCCGCGGTTGGGCTCGGGCCGGAGTCGGCGGCCGTCAAGCGGGTGAGGAAGAAGATCTACGGCTACCTGCTGGATCACGTCGAGTCGGCGGTGGTTGCGCTCAACGGCGGCGTTGCAGCTGCCCGCCGCGTGTAGTGTGTACAAATGCCGAAATGTATACTTAAATGCACGTCTCGTTTTTGGAAAAATCAAATATTTGTAAATTTGACTGAATATATATAAAAATATATGCTAATATTTATCATATATAATATATATTATCAGGTTGAATATAAAATACACTTTTATAATATATTTGTTTGTAATATTTGCATATATAAATATTTATATTATTTAATATTTTTAATCAAAATTTATAAAATTTGACTCTTTGAAAAATGAGATATAGTAGCATGAAAGAAGTACTTCGCCTTAAATAAAGTTTTTTCGCCAATAAAAAATCCAAGCAGATAGACATGGGCCTTGTTTAATTTCAAATTTTTTTACAAAATAAACACTATAGCACTTTCGTTTTTATTTGATAAATATTGTTTAATCATGGACTAACTAGGTTTAAAAGATTCATCTCGTAAATTACAGACAAATTGTGTGATTTGTTATTTTTTTATCTATATTTAGTGTTCGATACATATACCGTAAAATTTAATGTGACGAGGAATTAAAATTTTTTTTGTAAAAATCTTTTTAGGAACAAAGGCCTTGTTTAGTTGACAAAATTTCTGATTTTGAGTACTATAGCACTTTCATTTGTATTTGGTAATTATAGTCCAATCATAGATTAACTAGGCTCAAAAGATTCGTCTCACAAATTACAGGCAAACTATGTAATTAGTTTTTATTTTCGAATATATTTAATACTATATACATGCGTCCAATGATTCGCTGTGATGGAGAATCTTAAAATTTTCTTAACTAGTTCTAAATTTTTTTGAAAATAAGTACTATAGCACTTTCGTTTGTATGTGACAAATATTGTCCAATTATATACTAATTAGGCTTAAAAGTTTCGTCTCATACATTACAGACAAACTATGTAATTAGTTTTTGTTTTCATCTATATTTAATGCTTCATGCATATATCCAGATTCGATGTGACTGAAATTTTGAAAATTTTTGAGTTTTGGATAAGGGCACTCACAATGAGACTCTATTATAGAGTCTAAAGTTATTTATTTCCTCGAACAATGTGGACTTAGAGTCTAAGGACACTCACAATGCAAACTCTATCGTAGAGTCTAAAGTTATTTATTACCTCGAACAATGTGGACTTAGAGTCTAAATAAGACTTTGAGTCTTATTTTTCTACCTATTTCTTCAATAAATATGTTGCCACATTAGTAAAATACCATAATAATATGTAATTAATTGTCTTGGGCTTTATGATAGAGTCTTGCATTGCGAGTGCCCTAAATAAGACTAAGAGTCTTTTTTTTTTACCTTTTTCTTTAATAAATATGTCGTCACATCAGCAAAATACCCTAAATAATATGTAATTAATTGTCTTGGACTTTGTGATACAGTCTTGCGTTCTTGCGTTGTGAGAGCACTCACAATGCAAGACTCTATCACAGAGTCTAAGACAATTAATTACATATTATTTATAATATTTTACTAATGTGGCAATATATGTTTTGAAGAAAAAAGTAGAAAAAATAAGACTTAAAGTTTTATTTAGACTTAAGTCCACATTATTCGAGATAATAAATAATTTTAGAGTCTGCACTGTGAGTGCCCTGATAGTGTCTTAACTAAGGCCTTGTTTAGATCCAAAATGTTTTTTGATTTTGACATTGTAGCACTTTCATATCTAGAGTAACTAGGTTTAAAAGATTTGTATCGTGATTTATAAATAAACTATGTAATTAGTTATATTTTTATTTATATTTAGAGGGTGTTTGGCACTGCTCCATGAACTCTGCTCCACAAACTTCACCATGGAGCAGCTCCATAAAAAACTAGAGTTCGTGGAGTACCATGCTCTCACAACTCTACTTTTTTCTCGAACTGAGTGCGTGGAGGTGAAACCGTTTGGCTAAAAAATGTGGAGCGGAGCTGAAAAACGTGGAGCAGAGCGGTCTCAAACACCCCTTTAATGTTCCATACATGTGCGGCAAGATGTTATCGAAAATTTTGTAAAATTTTAGATTTTTGGGTGCATTTAAACAATGTCTAAACTAAACAAACCCTAAACAAGGCCCGTGTTGTATGTGTTTAGGTGGGCCCCATGGCAGCTCCCAACCTGACGTGGTCAGGTATCCAGTAGTACCTCCGTTGCGTCGGCCCGTCTGCCCCTTCTCCATTTCGCCACCGCAACACTTCCCTACTCCCCCGAATCTCCCACTGCATCGGAGGGCTCCGCCACGCCAATGGCGTCCCCGCCGCCGCCAGAGGCCGCACCGGCTGAGGCGGGGCTCGAGAGTATGGAGGGCCTCGTCCTGGACACGGTCATCTCAAGGGCCGGCGCGCGCCCCGCAGCGGCGCTCGCCTGCGCCAGCACGCGCCTCCGCACCGCCGTCGCCGACGACTCCCTCTGGCGCAGATTCTGCGCTGAGGACCTGGGGCTCGACGCGCCCGTCGATCCGGAGGGTCAGCCTCTCCCCTCGTTCCAGGTTCGCGATGCTAGACCTCGGTCTTCCGTTTTTTTTTTTTGGGTCTGTTTTCCCCCTTTGTCCCGATTGGAGCTAACAGAGGAGCGAGCGGCCCATCTCCGGTAGTCGATCGTTGATTCTTCATCTGTGATGTTGCCCGTTAACTGCTTTCTGTTCGCTGTGCTTGGAGTATAGGATGATTCAATATTTTTTTAGTCTTCTATTGTTGCCACTGAGTTCGACTTTGGGATTTATGAAAAGAGGTACGGGTGTGGACCTTTAGAGCCAGTTAATTGCACGTTTCAGTGTTTCCTTAGATGGAAGTAGTACTTAGCGTCTGTTTTGCTACTTTGTCATTTGGTACACGTATAATTTAGCTTCCGGTTGTAATATCTTGCGTACAAGAATGTAATGGATGTCCTTTTACAGCGTGGGCTTCATAGATGATTTTTTCTTTAAATAGGCCCAAAGCAGGGGCAAATAATTGCTCTTATAAGTCATACAAACAACTTTTCCAGTACATAGAAGTAACAATTACATCTCTGTATCCTATACCAGTTCTTGGGTGAAGTCAGCATTCCATACATGCCTTAGAATAGGAAAAAAGGTTATGCCAAAAGTAGAGCAATAAGGCCCAGTTTTGGCAGACCTTCATTCCAAGAAATTTGTGGAATTCTTGGAACTGGTTATTTATAACTGAATTCTTAAATTTGGAGCTCTAGGTATGTTGAGAGCATTTGGGTGAAGCATTTTGTTATAGTTTAGATTAATTTAAAAATTTAACACACATTAATTTCAGTCTTGAAACTACAGATCCAACCTGGATATTGGAGCTAGAGCTTTGCAAATTAGGCACTTTATTCTAAGGATCCTCCTGTTGGCCTTGTAAAGAATTATTTTATATATATCACGAATACGCTGTAATGTGTGAAATAAGGAAATTGTTTATTTCCTCTTGCTTTTGTATGAGAACAGTTATGTATTTAAAAACACAGTTGTTTCTATTGCAACAAAAAGAATCTAATTCCATGCGAGATTCCATTGGGGTTCAACTATTGAATACTAAAAGTTGTTTACTCAAATGATTGGCATAACTCAGTTCTGGATTGTCCTTAGACCAAAGTTTTACTAGATGCAATAACATTTAGGATGGCACACACCCTATTTGTATTACGGAAAGGATAAGTTCCCCACTAGCATTCCTAATCCTACATGGCCGATGTGATTGGCCCGCAGAGGTCAATGTGGGCGAGCTCAAGGGCGTCCGCGCGATACTTGGCCGCCTTCGGGAATTGCAGCCTCCTATGCTTTTTGGCCAGTCGCACAGCTCGCCTGTGTGCTTTATGTAGGACAGCGCACGGACCATCTTCTCTAGCTTGTCAAAGGCGTCGAAGCTGAGATGGTCGAAGTGGGCGTGCAACAACCACGGCTCCATGCGTTGCCGCAAGGCATACTGGCTGCTCCACCTTCAAGTTGAGCAAATACAACCAAGATCGTTTTACCTTGGCGAGAAGTCGTTGCTCTCGGTCCTAAATCCTCTATCTCCCGCTTTTGATCAGCACTTCGCTCCTGTGCTCGTCTAGCTGCCTGATGCTGGAATGCAGCTGAGGGATGTAGTAGACATTCTTCTGCACGCAGTGCTCGCCGTTCTGGCACCGGAAGATGACGGCCTCGAATCTCCACCTTCGAGCCGTCCCTGAACCTCACCGTCCTTGTTACGTCGCCGTCGAGCTCGGAGGAGGCCGCCTTGGAGCCAGTCATGTGGTTGCTGGTGCCTGAGTTTAGGTGCCACCTTTGCTCCATCTCGCAGCCCACTTGTCTGAGATGGACTTTGGCGTGCGGCTCGTCGAGTTTGATGGCTTGTGATGCCTTCCCCTGCTTGGCACCCGCCACCTCTATTTTCTCCTCTACCTTGACATCGTGCAGCGTACAGAACATCGCCATCAGGAGAGTTGGCTCGTCGTTGTCCACCTGCACCATGTGAGCCCTTGGTTCATTTTAGGGAATAGTAATGTGAATGTAAATGAACCACACTGCTATCGTTTACAGTTTAACTGAAAGCAGATTTTGTTTGGTTAGCTCTGTTAACGCTTAACATCTGACGCGACGACTCTACTCTCACATATGTTCCCTGTTCACCCATTGTTCTTCTTTCTCATCTCCGTCACATCGGCATTGCCAGTGCTGGCTGGCCATGGCGATCGAAGCCGTGGCGGCCAAACCAGAACCTGAACAAGCCAACAAGGTGGCAGTGGAGGAGGATCTGCTTCCTGAATTCACCATGACCGATGAGGCACCTGAGCACTCCTTAGCGGCGGGCATGGGCCAATATGAGTTTGTTGGGAGGAAGGCGTCGGTCGTCGAGGGTGGTCCTCACCGGTGAGGCTCTTCTTGCGCGGGGCTAGCATGCAGTGATGCTCCTTGGTGGAGGACTGGAGGTGCTCTTTAGTGGTGGGTCAGCGGAATTGAGTTCACGAGGAAGAAGGGTCAGGCGACGGGATCAGATAACACGCGCAGAGGAGAGGTAACCGGATTGTATGGGCCTGTATCTGATAGCACTGTGACCAGTTACAGGCTGGACCAACCCAACATGTGTAGCAACGGAACCCATTAGCGCTGTAAATTGATTGCGGGCCAAAAAGGCTGAATGAAACATGTTCCTCTTTCTCAGTATTGTTTGATGTGTCTTCCCATATATGTGAAATTCTCAGAAGCAAGATAGTTGAGCTAAGCATCAAAAGGCATTTCAGCTACCCAAATGAGCAACTAAGCATGTTGGACAAGCAGTAGTCACTTGCGAATATTTCATGCATAATCTTTTAGGAGCATCCAGACTGTTTTTAGGGCAGCAACTATTTGTTTTCCGTTGCAAATGCTTGGTTTTGTTTCACCCTATATATTTGCTGTATATCATAGTAATTTAAAAAAGAACAAGTGAAGGGAAATTATATGGTGTACAATTCTAAATTCCTTATTACTGTTGGTTCATTATATCAAAATTCAGTCTGTTTTCAGGTTGCATATAAGGTTTGGTTGGAGTCTTTTGGCATGTACCCTCTACCTATGGTAAAGAGAGTGAAACAATTTTGGACTTCAATGAAAACTTGGTTGTCTGAAAACTTTCCCGAGGCATACAAAACGTTGTGCAAAGGTGTTTCTGAAGCTCAATTAAAGTCGGCAGAGGATGATCTTGGTTTCAAGCTCCCTATGCCCACAAAGCTGTTGTATCGCTTTTGCAATGCTCAACTGCCTTTTAGTGAAGACCATGATGCAAACAAAAGCATTTCCACTCATGGATTGATTGGGGGCTATGCATTTTATGATCATTGGGTGAATGTGCATTTGTCACCTCTTGAGCAAATAGTTGAAGAGACAAAGGACTTCTATCGGGAGTTCCCTGATGTCTTTAATGGGCGCAACTTCATTGTAGTGGCGACTTCATGGTTTCGTCCGAAAACGTTTCTTCTAGATTGCTCAAATGGTGAACTTTATGTTGGTACATACAACTTACCTATAGGAGGAATGCTTCCCTGTGTCCCTAAAGCATTGATAAAGCCAGCAGAGAATGATCTAGCCCAAGATGGACTACTTCTGTGGTTAGAAGAGCATCTTAGGCGTTTACAGAATGGCATGATCAAGACCCGTATGCTGATGACATCGAGATATATCAGCTTATATCCAGAAGCACCTCCATCATGCAGTTCAGCTGTTACAAATGGCATTAAGGTTGTAATTCTTCACTTCCTGCACAGCTATCTAGTCATTTAATTGCATGTCATAACTTTCTTGCACTCATGGTTATACTTCAGTAGTATCACATTTGTTTTTTTACTACCCAGATTGTGTTTGTAACTACTGTGTGGACTGCTCAGATTTTCTGTATATTTATTAGCTAATTTTTCCATGGCTACAGTTCTTCATACTGTAGACCATTCTCATGGATGATTTCTTGAGTTTTGGTCTGACATATCTGATACCAATAGGTACGCTCGTCTGCTGTCTTTGTGCCAGAACATCCTGGGGGGCCTGGGGAAAAATTTATGTTCACTTACTCGATTCGCATGTCAGTTCCAGAGGCATGCATGCTAGGTGGTGTGTACTATTCTTGCTGCCAGCTTTCCTCCCGCCACTGGACCATCAGATCGTGTGACAGGGTTGTTTCTGATGTGAGCGGAGGAGGTGTTATTGGACAGGTATGCTGGGTTTGGGAAACATAACTACCTTTTTGTTATGCTGGGCCTGGGAAACAGAACTATAGAATGAAGATGATTAGCTAGTGTGCCTAATCAACATGTCTTGTGCAGTATCCTGTACTGTTACCTGGTGAGGATGAGTTTGTCTACGAGAGTTGCACGCCACTGCCCAAAGTACCTGGATCTGTGGAGGGTTCTTTCTCGTTTGTGCCTGGCAAGTATGTTCTTATTATCTAGAGAAGTTATGTTTATATGATCCTGTTTATGGATTTATCACCTTCATTCTGTAAATCTACTAGTTAGGGATGCTATATTGTTTTGTAGGCATCATTGTTTATCATTTGTAATATGCTTTTCTTTGTAAGGTTGATCCGACCTGAAGGGAAGCCTTTCGAAGTCATGGTGGCGCCATTCCCTCTTGAGGTGCCAGAATACATCTTCTGATGATCACAGCAAGAACTAAATGTATGCTTGCTAGTTGCATCGCCGTGGTACTGCTTGTTGGGGAAAAGTTTGGATGGTAAGCATGATCTTGTTGGAGTAATGTAAAATAAGAAACCGTGTGCTCTTACTTCATGTAGCAATCAATCAACACAGCCACCAGCAAATGTGCCGCATATCAGTTGCACCTGTGCTGGGCTAGTGTGCTGGACCAGACTGCTGTGGAGATATCAACTAGCAGGCTTAGGCTCCGATCCAACATGATATCCCACGGCGAGGGCGAGGGCGAGGGCGTCTCGTGTTGCACAAACCTCCCCTTTCCTCCATGGCTCAGTTAGTAGTAGCTTAAGGACAACAGGAACATGTCGACATAGAGCGCTTGTGCTTTATGTGCAGCGGAGGACTCGTGGAAGCATTCTCTTATTGTTGCAATATGGCTCAGTGTGTTTGGGCACTTGAGCGAGAAGAGCTTGTGGACCTTATATGCGAGATCTCAGGCTAAAAGTTGGTTGGCAGAGATGTTTCTGAGGTTATAGCCGGACAAGACAAGAGCAGTTGTTATTATGTGGGCAATATATGACACGCAAGGAAAAAACGATTCACGAAGATTTGTTTCAAGGCCCACTGTTTACTCGTTGCTTTGTGGATAGGTTTATTATAGACTTGAAATTGTCTAAGGCACCACCAAAGGAGAAGGCAAGTCGGTCAGCCTCCCCTAGTTGGATCCCTCCGTCGTAGGGACTGATGAAGATAAATGTAGACGCATCACTCAAGAACTCGAGCACAGGATGAGTTGTAGTTTTTGCTAGAGATGGGGTAGGCAATTTCCTTTTGCTTCAGCTAGTCTTGGACGAAGACCCATAGCTAATGGAGACCTAGCATGTAGAGGAAGGACTATCACTAGCAAGCGACCTAGGGTGTTTCATCAGATCATGATTGCAAGTGATTATGCCAATGTTATTAGCAGTATCCGGGGGCAAGCAATGGGACGTCACGGCCATGTAGTTCAAGAGATTTCCTTATACGAAGAAACAACTGATAATCTTCTCACATCGTCGAAGTTGAAGATGATCTCCATCACAAACATGAGAGATCTGTGCACAGTCCCCTACCTGATATACCAACTACCGAATGTTTTGACCCTAGCAATGAATATCAACGTGTTAGGTATAGGGAATGACAAAGGTAGCACATGAGACAGATTTAGCAAATGGTACTCTCCGTCTAATTCTTGTATGCTCGAGTTACAAGGGACTGCTAATGACTAATTTGTCTACACTGTATAGCCTAGAATATTCAAGGTACCAATTGGGGTTCTCTATGCCACCTTATATAACCGTGGCAACCTTTTTTTATGTGCCATGGCGGTTTTTACAACCGCCTCAGACATCAAGTCACGGTTAATTGTGGCTTAACCAAGGCGGTTGTTCTAACCACCTTGGTTAATCCTTTAACCGTGGCGGACGACATAAGACAACCATCTCGTTAAATATTTAGCTGAGGCGGTTGTTTATTGTAGCCTGCCTCGATTACACTTTTAACGGAGGTGGTTTTTTTTAATTGCCTGCCTCTGTTAATGTTTTTAGATTTAAAAAGAAAATCTTTTTTAAATTTGAATTCAAATTTTGCTAATAAAAATATAGATGTAGCAGCAAATAGATGACAAACATACATTCATGCATGTTAGACGAATTCCCTCGTCTATCAGATGCACCTTCACTCGAATCCTTTGCTTCGCCATGAAACTTCCGGATGGTGTAATCCTTGGCAAAACTGTACCAGACCAAATGAGATTTCACCGTGTCATCTCCATAGGCATAAAGGTTCTTTCAACTCTTACATGGACAGATGGTGAGTTCCCGCTTCAGACTCAGATGATGACTTTTGGCATCAAAAATAAACTGTCACATGTTCAATGTAAATTGGATCCAACCTTGATATCTTGTACATCCATTTCCTGTCCATGACTCACTCCCTTGCAGAGATAACAAATGACACATGTAAGCACACTAGTATAGAAAAAAGATAGCCAACTACATCTAGATTGAACTTCACAAAAAAGATCCAAATCATAGAAAAGATAGAAGATCAAGAGATTGAGGGCGAAAATCAACCTCTTGTGGTGCCCTCCTTCACGAAATCCAAGGGCAAAATCTTCCCCTCTAAAAATGGCCACTTTTAGGGTTTTGAGATCAAAACCCTAAAAAATAGAGGAGGAGCCACAGGGAAGAAAGGTGAGCACGGCTGCATTTATAGCCTAGACTTAACTGAGGCAGACAATGTTAAGCATCTGTCACGGTTAATGACCTATATTAAGCGAGGCGGTTATTATAAGCAACCATCACGGTTAATAGCTTTAACCATGGTGGTTACCTTATATTGCCTGCCACGGTTAATGATGAATCGTGGCGGTTGTCCGGCCGGCTGGCATGCAACCGACCCAGAATAACCGTGGCAGGCAAAAATGACTCTCACCTCGAAGCCTTTATGTGAAACGCTATGCAAAATGAAATGTATAGTAGTGGTACATATATGTTTCCAAGTCGGTTACAAAGAAATCATAATAGATTAATTAACTACCATATTTTATAGAAGTCTGTGTCCAAGCTCTATACGTCAGGTTCCTTTGTACACCATGTCTAATGATGTGCCCTAGTTCGGGTGGATCTCATCTTCGTCAGCTTCAGCTCATCGTGATGGTAATTGCCTGATAGCCTGATATTTGGAACGATGAGATGCGGAGTTGGTACCAGCGGAAGGCTCCATCCCAATGCAGCCAATCAAACGCACCGCCCGGGTGGTAGCTCAGATTCACACAGCACGCAGCACACGGCTGACACATCCCACGTGGTAGGTCAAATTTGCCGACATGCATTAGATATGTGTGTGGTGGTGAGTTGTGGTCACAGTACTTAGGCCTTGTTCAGTTCGGAAAAAAAGGGTGAAAAACGGTACTGTAGCACTTTCGTTTTTATTTGACAAATATTGTCCAATTATAGAGTAAGTAGGCTCAAAAGATTCATCTCGCGGTTTACAGATGAACTGTGCAAATAGTT
>Ga0182004_10002272_pt1 | contig 14830 bp, 12 predicted proteins | sample Sormic07211540_1_FD_120479 | JGI IMG/M metagenome (GOLD analysis project Ga0182004, IMG submission 120479) | Endophyte microbial communities from Sorghum bicolor roots, Mead, Nebraska, USA - 072115-40_1 MetaG | ecosystem: Host-associated > Plants > Roots > Unclassified | place: USA: Nebraska...
CTAAACTGTGTAATTAGTTTTTGTTTTCGTCTATATTTAATGTTTCATGCATGTGCCACAAGATTCGATGTGACGGGAAATCTTGAAAACTTTTTGGTTTTCAGGGTGAACTAAACAAGGCCCTGGTTTGGAACAGCACAACGAGAGAGAACGCTGCGTGCGCGGACGGGATTGCCCAAGAAGCTCGTTCGTGAAGCTTCCTGATCGAACCTCGAACGCGACGGAACGGGCCGGGGGGGCATCTGGTCCTACTCGCCAGTTGCCACGGTCATGCAAACACTGCAGGTGGGACCCAGGTGACAGCATGGTCCGTCCCCACAGCACGTACCGCCAATTTTCCAGAAAAGGCTGACCTCCCTTCCCGCCGCCGCCCCTCAACGCTTCGCTACTGTTGTGGTTGTCGGGGCCGCTCCCTCCCCTTCTTTTTCGCTTGCAGCTACTAGCAGGAGTCCTTGTTAACTTTTCTTTTTTTACCCATAAGGCCTTTGTTTAAGTTGGAGAATGGAAAATAGTTGTATGTCAAATCGGATATTTCGTAGGATATTGAAAGGAGTGTTCGGATACTAAGGCCTTGTTTAGTTGGCAAAATTTTGGGTTTTTGGCTACTGTAGCACTTTCGTTTTTATTTGACAAACATTGTCCAATTATGGAGTAACTAGGCTTAAAAGATTCATCTCACAAATTACAGGTAAACTGTGCAATTAGTTTTTATTTTCGTCTATATTTAAAGCTCCATGCATGCGACCAAAGATTCGATGTGACGGGGAATCTTGAAAATTTTTGCGAACTAAACAAGGCCTAATAAGAAATCAATTACATAACTCATCTAAAAACTACGAGATAAATTTATTAAGTCTAATTAATCCATCATTAGTGTATGTAGGTTATCGTACCTCTTAAGACTAATTATGGACTGACTAAGCTTAAAAGGTTTGTCTCGTGATTTCTAACCAAACTGTGTAATTAGTATATTTTTTATTTATATTTAATACTCCGTTTAAATATTTGATGAGATAAGTGAAAACTTTTTGAGTGGAGAACTAAACAAGGCCTAAGTGCCTCCAAAACATGGGAAAGCGGACTTCAAATGCGAAAAGCAAATCTCGTACGCTGATGAAACGAGAAAGCGTGTATTTGCGCATTTTTCCTGTACTCAGATAATCAGGCAACAAAACTCGTGGTACCATTAATTAAATTTTATAGTATGTTGCAAACATTGAAGATCACGCCGTCCCGAGAGATTGTGCTAGGTTAGCACTTTTATTGCTTCTCTGGTTGTTATTATTGTAAATTGCATAGAGCTCAACCGATTTCATTAAAAACAAATAGGAGTGGTAAATAAACTACAACTGCCCGGAGATGTGATCGCTTCATATTTGATGACAAGATTGGCCCCATGCCACACAAAAGTTGCTCGATCTAGAGGCGCCATCACAACTTTGCATCTAAATCCTTTTTATTGGTCCTCCACTATTAATGCTGTGAAGCTTGCCACCGTGTTATGCCAATGTACATCATTTTCACACGTATTCCGGGTGGAGATTTTATTCCTCAAGATATTTTTGCTCATTAGTCTAGCTAGCCTTCATATTTTATCTTAATTAAAACAAGTTTTTCAAGGCTAAAGCATAAAGTCATCGCTTCAAACCACTTGCAAAAAAAAAAAGAAAAAGAAAACTCATTTGGAAGCCGACATACTGTGACAATAGTGACCAGAAAATTCATTATCATACTGTAAAATTTTCAGGAAAATTCATTGTGCTATATTGCTATAGCTCACGTGCCATGCCAACCATACCATTTCTTCATCGAAGGCGACAACATGGGAAAAAGGCCACAGTTAGTAAAGCTGCAGGTCGCGCTTTATTCCGGTACAAAAGTGACCATGCGTGTAAATCTTTCCCGCTAAAGTTCGGCTGTCAGACGCTGCTAGTGATGAGCAGTAAGCTGCAAGCCTACAAGGTCCTAAAGTCACAAAAAAAAACCTACAAGGTCCTAAAACTAGGAGGGTAACAATTTTATCCTTGTACAAGGTTCTAAACATAAAACACACCCCGTGTAAAATTTTTGACGCCAGATCGTCAGCCGTGCGCCGCAGCTCGAAATTTACCTTGCGACCCCTGTAAAAATGCCGGCACCTCACTAGAACCCACCCGTCGCCAGGCCAGAGACCGCCACCGCGAACTTGAAAACGCGCTGTTCCGAGCCCGCTAACCGCGACGGTTAAAAACGCGTACGGCGTCGTCGCGTTCCCTCCTCCCCCAGTCCCCCCCATCTCGTCTCCGTCCCCCCCCTCCGCCTCGCTATCCTCCTCGCCTTTTACCCCGCATCGCGTCGCCTCGCCTCGCCGCCTCCCTCCTGTTCATCGCGTTGAAACCCTCTCGGTCACCGCCGCGGTCGATCCGACCCGGCAGCAGCTCAGGGGACCCTTCGCCGCAGCATCCCCCGAGGGCCGTTGGCGGGAGGAGCCGTCGTCGTCGTATTCGGTGGCGGGAATTGGATGCGCCACGGAGCGGGCGACAGGACCTAGCTGAGTTGAATACGGCGGCGACGGGAGGACGTGATGCCGGGGGTGGCGTCCGCAGCGGGATCGGGGATCTGGTCGCGCCGGCGGGACGAGATCACGTTCGATCGCCTTCAGAAGGTACCGTCGCGTGCCCTCTGCTTCGGTCGTATCCTGAGCTCGATCTGGGTGATGGGAATTAGGGGCAGGTCCGTCCTGCTGCGCTGGCGTAACTTCTGGGACGAAGCTGGTGCCCTGCCCCCTCAGCCTGGCTTGATTGGTTCTCTCAGCTCCTGAGTCGCGAAAAGCTGCATGTGCATGTTGGTTTGGGGACTGGATGGAAGGGAATTATTTGCTGGCCTCGGGATTTATTTATTTGTTTGATGAGTCGAGGATTCATTTGTGCGGCAAATTCTGTTAGTGGAGTTCAATCAGGTTACGCTTGTTGCTGCTTCTGATAAGCGTACGGGGTAATTTTGACCTTTTGTAGCAGCTCATTTGTACTGTCTCTGCGTTAATTCTAGTGCATTGCCCTTAAGATATGGCGAGTCAGTGACGGTATAGCTGCACTTTTGATTCGTACCTCAATGTTGTGGTAGTGGGGGAGTGCTAGCCTGCTAGGTTGGAGTTCCCATTCTGCTCTGTATGAAATTTGACTAGCTTTTGCTGTTTTGGTTAGATGGGTTTTGTTTCAAACAATTCAGGCACTTGATTTGAGAAGTGAGGGTTTAAAAGTCTGTCCTGATGTTTAATTTTAGTGGCCTGAAAAACTTTTGCTCTGGCATCTGGCAATAATGTCTGCCAAATGTCACTGGTGCCTGGTAGGAACACTGCTTAAGAAAACAAACTGCCATGGGAAGTTAGGAATGTAAACTGTAGCCCCAAAGAGGAATGCATAATTCAAAAACTTTTATCAAGTTGCTATCAAATGAAATCATCAGGTTGTGATGAGTCTTTGTTAATTTCAACGAAACTGTGAAGTCTTCACTCTTAAATCTTAGCACTTCATACTGGACAAAACTGGTGATTGCACTCAAATATTAAAACATGCTTTCGTCTATTCCATTTTGGTATTGTCACATGTTCTGTAATCGTTTTCAAGGTTTATGCCATTTCTTCTATGATGACTTTATGTTTGAATTACAGCAGCCTTGCATCACCATCACCTTTATTTGAGTTTGTGAATGTAACATTGCGCTCTTGAATAGGTTATTCTGTAAGGTTGGTTCTTGTCAAGCTGTTTCTGTCATCGAGTTCATTCTACTAGATATTCTTTTCAGCAACTAAGTTCTCAATTGAGGAACTGACTACTTTATGGCTGTGAATTGATCTTTTTTTTTCAGTTCTGGAATGACTTGCCTGCTCAAGCACGGCAGGAACTCCTCAAATTGGATAAGCAAACTCTCATTGAACAAGCACGGAAGAATTTCTACTGCTCAAGGTGCAATGGGTTGCTTCTGGATAGTTTTGCACAAATTGTTATCTATGGGAAGTCACTGCAGCAAGAAGTCACTTCAGATATTGGTTGTCTGAGGACAGCTACTGAGTCAAGAATTACACAAGGAGAGCAAGATGGGGCTCAGGACCCATCAGTTCACCCCTGGGGAGGCCTTTCAACCACAAAAGATGGTGTCCTTACACTTCTTGACTGCTTTATAAAAGCGAAATCATTACGGGTGCTTCAGAATGTAAGTGTGCGGTAACTTGGGCTTCTTATTTTCTGTCTGTGCTCTATTGATGATTATATGATTGTGAAGTAATTTCCTATTTTTTATATTGGTCCTTTGTGTTACTTTATGTGAAGTAATCAGTAAATATGATCATGGTGCTTACTCTGAAGTTTTAGTTCTAGGTCGGTCATTTAACCCTCTAGTAGCCTAATGCATTTTGGCCTTCGAATTTAATCAGGTATTTGACAATGCACGGGCAAGAGAAAGGGAACGGGAAATGCTTTATCCTGATGCCTGTGGTGCAGGTGGCAGAGGATGGATTAGCCAAGGGATGGCTAATTATAGGGGTCATGGAATGAGAGAAATGTGTGCTCTACACACTGCCCACCTCTCATGTGATACACTGGTGGATTTCTGGTCAGCACTTGGTGAAGAAACTAGATCATCTCTTCTGCGGATGAAGGAGGAAGATTTCATTGAAAAACTTATGTACAGGTGAGCATAGGCATTCGGATTACCAACAAAAAGTAATCAAGCTAAACTAGTGAGTTAATAACAACCTGAATGTTTGTGTCCAACAAAATGCAAGCCTTCTATAGAAGGAACCTTGCAAGTACTCGTAAGCTGCTCTGAGCCTCACTGAAGATTGATTGGAATTTTATATATGCACTGTGATCGGAAGTGCTACTTCCTGCTGCTGCTTTTCCGCTTCCAGATTTTCTTGCTATTGGTGCTGGCTGGCTGGTGTTTTTGCAGGTGCAATCTCAACTGATCAGAGTGATTAATGCTTGAATAGTAGTATATGCCATTTTTTTTACGTTGCTGATTGGTTCTGTCTTGTTCTGTTGGGCCTTCAAGTAACTTTTTTCCTAGTAGTCCTAGTCTTGTATCTGCTGGGATTTCTCTAGCAACAGCCTATAGATCAGGTTAAAATTCAAACAGTTTGGTGGAAATTTGTGAACAGGTTTGATAGCAAGAGATTTTGCCGAGAGTGTCGAAGGAATGTTATCCGTGAATTCAAAGAGCTGAAGGAACTGAAGCGCATGCGAAGGGAGCCTCGCTGCACCAGTTGGTTTTGTGTTGCAGATACTGCTTTTCAGTGTGAGGTGAGGATGCCTTCCTAAAACCCACCTCACCAACAAAATTTCCATTTGATTGCTTGGTACCTTATGTATACTTCTTATGTGAGTCAAATCTGGCTGCTTTGATTTTCAGGTGTTTGAGGATGCTGTTGTAGTTGATTGGCGCCAGTGCTTATCTGAGCCATATGAATCTTATGATCACTTTGAATGGGCTATTGGGACAGATGAAGGAGAATCTGATATTTTTGGCTTTGAAAATGTTGGAATGAATGCACAAGTCCACAGAAATGGAATCGATCTTGATCAGTTTGAGGACTACTTCATAACGCTGCGAGCTTGGAGGCTTGATGGCCAGTGCACAGAGATGTGTGTAAAAGCACATGCATTGAAGGGTCAATCATGTGTCCACCACAGGCTAGTGGTGGGTGATGGCTTTGTGACTATGACAAAGGGCGAAAGTATTAGAAGTTTCTTTGAGCATGCTGAAGAGGCCGGGGAAGAGGATGTACGTCACTTGCCATTTATGGCAACATCTTTAACTGAGATAAACGTAAATAGGGCATTCATTGTTGGTGTTAAAAGATATTATTCTGATCGATGAAAATGTATGCAGGAAGATGATGCCATGGAAAGGGATGGAAATGATTTTGATGGTGATGGTGCCCATCCACAGAAACATGCCAAGAGCCCTGAACTGGCAAGAGAATTTCTTTTGGATGCTGCTGCTGTAATATTCAAAGAACAGGTACTAACCAAAAAAATTACTGGAATAATTGGAAATCAATATTTGATATAATGGTTTCAACTTTCAACTCAAACGAAGTAAAACTACTTGATTTTTTTTCTATATTTCTAACTGATTAAGATGACTTAGCTAGCTGTATATTCAAGCTCACATCCTCTAGTTGGACCAGTTCACTAACCAGCTCACAACTAATGTGACTAGTAAGAAAGTCTATCGACTTATCAGTTTCCGTGGTTCCTGTGTGAAGACTTCTATAAGTGTGCCACCTGATTTAGTAATGTTTAAATAATTATTAGTTGTTTGTCTTAGCATATTTTTTTCTGGCATCATTCCTTATTTACCAATGGAAGATTGTATTTGGGATTGACACCTTGAATATTTTTTGTATTCTTCATCTACTATCGGGCAGCAAGGTTGATTGTAACTTCAGTACCTATAAAAGATTCATGGCTAATATAGTTTCTAGTCTCTGCATTATGTGGCTTTCAGACATGGTTGTTTATTGAGTATGTACTGTAGTTAACAGCATCTGACCATTACCTGTTTAGATTTCTCAGAAATTCAAGCATTAAGTATAAATGTGGATATCTTTGCAGGTTGAGAAGGCCTTCAGGGAAGGTACAGCACAGCAAAATGCACATAGTGTTTTTGTGTCCCTTGCTTTAAAACTTTTGGAACAGCGGGTTCATGTAGCATGCAAAGAAATCATTACCTTGGAAAAACAGGTGCTTATTATACCTCTAGATAAAATTCAGATAAGGTTAACTTGCTCATATTTGTGAACATCAACTGTGGCTGCATTTATTGCAGAACAAACTTCTTGAGGAAGAGGAGAAAGAAAAGCGTGAAGAACAAGAGCGCAGGATGAAGAGGAGAACAAGAGAAAGAGAAAAGAAGAACAGGAGAAAAGAAAGGCTGAAAGAAAAGGACAATAATAAAGGGAAAAGACTAGTTGAATCAAAGTCACCAGACGATGTTTCATCTTCAGCTCCAAGCAACTCCTCAACATCTATCAATGATTATTCGACAAATACTCTGGACTTGAGAGATTCAGCTACGGAAGAGGAAGATAGTGCTGAAGTTGTGAATCCGTGCTCTCCTGACAGCTATGTGAATCAATCTTCATGTACAGAAATTAATGGAGAAGACAGTGTCCAGTGCAATGCAGTTACAGAATTTTCTCCCATGGACAGCAGTGACCTTTGCACATCAGATCAATCCAAGTCTTTGAGACGAAGTCCAAGGTCAAGAGAGGATTTTCCTCGAGATCAGTCCTGTTGGTATGATGACTGCCAAGATGAATCTGGAAGAATTGGTGAATCACAATGGAAGTCAAGGGAAAGGACAAAAGGTATTGATAGAAGTTGCAACGCAGCATCCACCTCAAATAACAGAACAAGAGAGAGGCACTCATACAATTCTTGCAGCTGTGGCCATCCGGAAGACTCTGGAGTTATGGACAGCTGTTTCTTGCCAATAGCTAGATCTGGCAGAGAGATGAAGATAGCAAGAAAATCAGGAGTTGAGAAACCTAGGTTGCAGTACCACCGATGCTATACATTGGATAACTTTATAGTGTCAAAAGGAAACCGTGCTGGTTGTACACAGAAAAATGCTATCCCAAAGCAAGTATGGGAGCCTATGGATGCTCGAAGGAAGACTAACTTACACAACACAGTTCATGATTCAGGTTCAATAAACAATGTTGATCCACTGAAACATGTGGTTTTTGATAACAGCAGATCTCAAAAGTTCGGCGTAGGATGTGAATCACAGCCTCAGGCTTCTGAAAGTACCAGGGATGTTTGTGATTCAGATCAACCATGTGCAAATGGTGGGACAAATCAAACTACTTCCTGTGATAGTACTCCTATGGTGAATAAACCAAATTGTTACTCAGAAAACGATGAAGGCTCCAGGCATGATGAAGAGCTGATGACGAACTCTGCTGGTTCTGATAGCTCCTCTTCATGCATGAGCGAGGGAGATAGGGAAAGCAGCTCCAGCAGTACAACCTCTTCGAGCACTCAAAATCCGGAATCGTCTTCTGAGTCTGAGGAATCACCCAAGAGAATAAACAGCAAAGTAGGCACACCATCATCAAGAGCTGCTTCACGGTCTTTGTTTGAAGCATGTGCAGGAAATGGTTTCAGAGAATACCAGCCAAAAGCCACCCGCCCAGCACACAATGACATGTTTGGGTACAATGTATCCCCTGTCCAGGACCAGCTGCTGCATTACCAAGGCATGCATGCACCTCAACGTCCGCCAATAACAATGGGGTTTCATGACCGTCCTTGGGCTGCACCAACGAATGGAAACTTCCAGTATGCTCGACCATCCCACCTATATTCTAGTCCGCTCGTATTCGGAATACCTGGGAATCATTTTATTGATTATCCTTACATGGCTCCTGCCTTCAGCCATATACCTCCAGAGCCTATTCACAAGGCCTCAGCCAGCTTTAGAGCCATGCCTCTGTCACCGCCTTTTCAAAATGGACATCGGCAGGTTGCTGGTCATACTCAGAGAGACATGAATCTAGAGAGGCACCATTCAAAGTTGACTATGCCAACAGGCATGGATCCCCCAGAAGACAAGAACAAGTCGGGTCTAAAAGATCTCTCAGAAGACAAGAACAAACCATGGAATGCGGATGCATCCTTCTCTCTGTTCCAATTCAACTTGCCAATAGCTTCGCCTGTAACACCGTCATCGAAAGATAAGAGCGAAGAGCTGGCTGCAAGAACACCACTGGTTCAGGTTCAAGCTCAGCATTGCTCGAGGGAACAGGCAGATGTGAAGGAGTATAACCTGTTCTCCTCGAAAGATAATGGTATATTTTCGTTTATGTAGATAAAAGAAAAACTGTGACAAACCTGCTACCCTTCGTTTCTGCTGGCTCTTGCTGCACTTCGTGAATGATTTGTGTTCTCCGAAGAAAAATAAAGGATGTTGGTATTTTCTTCTTGGTGTCTGTATCTTCGTTTACATTTATGTTTGTTACCGTGTGTGCTAAAAGCTAGCTAATCCGCAATGCTGCTGAATCTTGGATTCTTTTATATAGAATACGTAGATATGTATTGATTGGTTCATGGTTCGCTCCTAACAAGTAACAACTGAGAACATGTTAACCGGGAAATGAAAGGTCCTGTTTGGTTCCCATCAAATTTTAAAATTGCATATCTTTGGCCATCTACTATCAAAATCAAACAACTTTACCCATAAGGCTGGTTTCAACAGCGTTTTGCGCATATATGTTTTTCTTGAAAATAAGATATAATTAAGTATCTAAAAGTTCAAAACAGATCCATTTTTAAATAAAAAACAGTAAACCACTACCAAAATTTTCTAAAAATACAATCTATATAAGAGGGTTTTATTTAGAGTTATTTGGATCTTACTAGTCGTTTTTTGTTTAAGTTATCACTTTGAGCTATATTAAACCAGTAGCTCAACCAAAAGGATCCAATGGATTCAGGGTATAGAGATCTCAAAAGTAACACCAAGAAACCTCATAGACGTCATGCTCCACGTATTGATCCTATCTAGGATTCATGCCTAATGATTTATTGTATTTTGATAGATGAGTAAGTAATAAATAAACCAGTGACTTAAACATCATGCAATGCAAAAAGAATAGTTTAAATAAAGAATAGTCATGACTACTAGCAATAAAACACTAGCAAACAAAGTAAGATAAAAAAAACTCTAAATAGAGTACACTCCCTCCCACGTCCGACCACAAAAGAATGTCATTCTAGCACATAGTATCACTTCATCCACAAAAGAGCGTCATTCTAGCACAATATCACTCTCTGTCCACCAAAGAACGCAATTCTACAGATTACCAAGTTAAAGTAGCTTGAGTTTAACTCACTACAAATAAAAAAAATAATATTTATAAATAAGTATTATTAGATTTGTCATGAGACATCTATATTTATTTAGATTTGACATCAGACTTTAGACACATTAACCAAGAATTGCATTCTAAAAAATATAAGCATTATTAAATTTTTCATGAGATATATTTCATACTATATTTATTTAGTGTCATAAATATTAATATTTTTACCTATATGTTTGGTTAAACTTTAGACAAATTAACCAGAATTATATTCTTTTATTGACAGAAAATAAATAGATAAATTGTATTTTTTTAGAAAAAACTTTGGTGCTAACTTCATAATATATTTTAATTAAAATGAATTAGTCATGTGTTTTAATGATAGAGCCATATTTTTATTATTTTAGAAAAATGCATATATATATATAGACAAATAACAAGTCAAGGGCCAAAGTTGTCTGGTTTTGATAGCTCAATGGCCAAAGATTTAAGAGTTCGGTGGCCAAAAGTTGACTTTCTCCTTAATATAGAACACTAAGAATCAATATTCGAACTTTACGAATGTCATACTATTATAATAACCATGAGATGCCTGGGTGATTCATCAAACCAATTGGACGTCGCGCCACATGTTTAAACAAGCCCACCAAAGAGAGATACATACGACACTCCCACAAACCATGCCCGTCAACCCACAGGCAGTCACAATTTGCTTTACAAATATTGCAAAAAAATCATCCTTGAAATTGCAAAACAGCAAGGTAAAAGCTAGGCTCGTCAACGAACTCTGTTAGTTCATACTTGTTCCCAGATGCAGCCTTCTCCAGGAAGGCTTTACTGGGCAAATCAGAAGTTACAACATCAGGATGCTCTCTCCGTTGTTGCTCAAAATTCTGTCTGCCTTGATCTAAGAACATGACAACTCTTGCTCCTGGGGAAAAAAATTATTAAATCAAGTTCTAAAACTGAAACAAAAAAATTTGCATGTGTAACAAAAAACAATAATATGATGCACTCACACAGGAAAATCTCAAGTTTCAAACTTAAACATGTCTTGTATTTTCTCTATAGGCGCAGCAAGGCTAATGAGAGTTGACAGGCTTGATATCTGTTAGGCAAGGCTTAGGCTCAATTTGTTTCGGGTAGAAATTTTGGAAAGCAGCTTGTGGATTGTAGATTGTGAAAAGCTAAAGGTCCAAAAGCTGGTTGCTGTTTAGGAACCTGGATTCCTGGTGGGTTGGATTGTTGGGTTTGGATGTCAAAACTCTACACTGCCTCAGCTATTTTGGGTGCCCTATTTACCACTTTGTGACTCGTTTGCAGCTCATTTAGATTTTTTGTCCCTACAATATCCTAGCACACACCATCTGTTTTCTCATAGCAAATGAAGCATTGATAAGTTATCATATAGCTCCCTCTTCATCTCCCAATCCACCATTGCATGCCACCATTCACTTGAAATGGATATGCTTTTGGTATTGGCATAGTTTTAATCCTGATCACACATATCGAAGTATTGATCATTCATAGCACTATCTCGAATGAACTTATAAAGAGTAATGCATGCTAATGTTATATTAGCAGCCTGCTACCAGTCCTTAAAACTAACCTCACAACTCAAAGGAACAGAACATATCAGAACGCCCTTGTATGCATAATCACAACCATAAATATGTTCCATGAATTGCATCACTGTTGTTCAATTAAACTAAAATAACAAAGCCAAATTAGCTATCCAAATCATTTGTGCATAAAATGTATGACATTATCCAACCTTATCAATCAATGTCTCAACTCTCAACCCCACCAATTAGCCATCTCAAATGGTTTAGCTATGGTTTAGAAAAAGCAATGCACAGCGTAATAAGCCGCATCCTTCTAACCACCTCAGGCTCACTACACTGAAGTCTGAAACAACAAAGCTAAGAAAGGATAAGGTGACATTTCAACATGTCTCACCTTTGGAGCACCTCTTGGCCAGCGATTTGAGGAGCGCCGCGGCGGAGACTCCCATTCCAGGGAAGTAGCACACGAACACGACATCGAAGTCGTCGAACCTCTCCGGCACGGCCTCCACCACGCCGCCGCCCCTGCCCCCACCCCCGCCCTCCAGGTGGAAGCACCTCGCCTCGTCGTGCGCCTCCTTGACCCCCGCCAGCACGTACATGGACTCGTGCGCGGCCACCAGTAGCTCGCAGGGCGAGGACGCGAGGAGCGAGCTCACGAAGGACACCGTGGGCGTCAAGGCCAACACCCGCGACGCCGGCGAGAGCGCCCCCGCGGCGAGCGCGCGCTGGAGGTTTGCGCCCGCGGACTCGAGGAACGACCAGTCCTTCTCCACGATGTCAGCGACGGCGACGTCGTCGGGCGCCGCAGCGAGGCGGGGCTTCGCGGTCGCCGGGGTGAGGGTTAGGCTGAGGCGGAGGGGTTTATGGGGTTTTGCGTTCGGTGGTTGCGGCTGGGACTGGGGTTGGAACCGGATTCTGGGAGTTGGGCGGTGGTGAGAGGAGAAGCCAAGGGAAAGGGAGGTGGAGGCGGCGGCCATGGGGCCGTGGTAGGCGGTGGCGTCACGAGGATAGAGGTGGAAGGAAGGAGTTGCGGACGGACCTGGTCACCTGTGCGGGGGACTAAAGTTTATTTTGCCCTTAAGAGCGAGTGTCGCATGACAAAATTTATAGAATAAAGATTTTTTTAAAAGTATTTAATTACTTGACCCTAACTCAAACATTAAGAATATAAATTATCACTAAAATTTTAAATTATTAAATTTACAAATATAAAAAATATATAAATAGATTTATGCCCTTAAGAGCGAGCGTCGCGGATAAAATTTATGGAAGTAAAGATTTTTTTAGGTGTTTGGTTGCCCGACTCTAATTCAAACATTAAGAATATAAATTATCAATAAAATTTTAAATTATTGAGTTTACCAATATAAAAAATATATAAATAGATTTATCTTGAAAAATATTTTTATAAAAATATGCATATATCATTTTTTTCTAAAGATTTTTATAAAAATAAAAGGTTAAAGTTGTGATTTAAAAACTGTGTCTTTGTCTTAAACGACTTATAAATCCTATATGAAGAGAGTAGTTTTGTGAATTATTTATGTATATTCTATATTTGATTTGTTTGATGTACCAAAACATTATTGTATTGTGGTATGTTTCTATAACGACATGCTTAGTGTCCCATGACTATTTTGTTGTTTAGCTAGTGCCGGTGTGATGCTCTTCATTAAAATATGCATAGTTCAAAAAATTCATTGTTGTTGGCCTTAACTCTATATAGAAGATAGTAAATACAAAAACATATATATTATTTTCATAGATATTATAATACTATTGCATTTTAGCATATAATTTGTTCTCTTAAATTTGAAATATTGTTATTATGAACCAAGAATATTTTTCTTGTGAAGACAGAAGATTGTTTGTTGAACCTAGAACATCGTCTTTACTTAACAAAGAAAATGTTATCTCTTCATGAGATAAATATTCGATAACAATTTTTTTCCTAAATATTATATCAAATGTATAATCCAAATTTAATTTGAATGTTTAATTTTTGAACTATAGATTTTTAAAATTTATAGCGAATCATGACATCATCATCATGCTATTTTAGCATGCATGTACTTGTACGGCCGATGTGAAGTGAGACGAGAGGTGGAGCTGAGAAACAAGCCGCCTAGCTTTTACGATGTAGCATCTCCAACACTTGACAAATGACTACCTCATCCATAATATTTTTTAGCAAAATGATAAAAAAGACCTCTTTTCAACAGTTTGGTATCTTAATTTCTATTTTTTTAAAATTTGACATATCTTCCGATCTAGCACGCAAATATATGCGCAGTCCCTGTATTTGACATTAGTCTTTCTTCTCATACTTAGCGAGACTCCTCATTCCACTGAGAACAAAAATTACTGGCGCTTTGCTAGCTCCGACCGCCCGGCCCATGACACGTCCCGGATCATATGTGCCATTAGATTAGATAGGAAATGGACGGTTGAGAAAGATTTATTGGCACGGTAAAAGAGCTCGAACAGGGTGATGACCAGATGGCGGCCCTGTGTGTTTTGACGATGTGATGCAAATTGTAGTCATTCTCATCGCTTCAACTTTGGAGGCACTGATGATGAACACACAAATTTACAAATCTCCCTTTTTATCTGAAATTACATTTGTGCAGCATTTACATGACACACAGTTTGCTCTTCTCTGCAATCGAGAAGATCATAAGCAAAAAAACAATATTGCACATGCATATATTTTACTTCTGTAGGGGAAAACAAAATGACGATGGCGCTGGTGGTTAGTTGTTCAAAAAGATGCATGGATGCATCGGAGGTGATCCTTTTCCACGAAGGCAAGAGATCGATGACATGTGCGAGGTTGAACATTTGGTTGATCGTTCGGACCAGCGAACAGGCTTTTAGTTTATCAGTATATATAAATACACAACGAGAGAGGGATTGCATTTCAGTTGATGAGATATTGCACATCAGCACATGGCAAGATGTCGACGTGTCAGCAATAGCAATAGCATTTGCATTGCTTCACTTAACTAGAAGATGAAAACCAGCTGTCATTAACGCCGCAAACCAATTAGTGCCAAACTACTTTGTTCATACAAATCATAGGACTCCATGAGAACCATAGACTACATAAACCATCAAGGCTACCTAGGAAGTAGGTAGGCCAACAATTGACACGACAGTGGACGCGATCTATGGTGATTAGCAGACTGATTATTAGCACGTATACTCCAGTATACTATTGGATGATAGATGTGCATGCATGCGATAGCATGATCGCACTACAGGAAACGGGAGCTTTGCCGAGAGTCCAGCTTTGCCGAGAGCTAGCTCTCGGCAAAGACTGCCTTTGCCGACAGCCAAATAGAACCCTCGGCAAAGAGCCTTTACCGACGGCTTAGCTCTCGGCAAAGCCACGCCCTCGGCAAAGGCCAGC
>Ga0182004_10002273_pt1 | contig 14827 bp, 18 predicted proteins | sample Sormic07211540_1_FD_120479 | JGI IMG/M metagenome (GOLD analysis project Ga0182004, IMG submission 120479) | Endophyte microbial communities from Sorghum bicolor roots, Mead, Nebraska, USA - 072115-40_1 MetaG | ecosystem: Host-associated > Plants > Roots > Unclassified | place: USA: Nebraska...
AGCAATAGATTTGGTTAGTCAGATGCACGCTTTCTCCCAGTGGTAAAAATATAAATACGATACTCTGGATAACCTCCCGGGTGAAATGCTCACCGATATCCGTGCGCTTGCGGATCATTTCCTAATGGCATTACCAAATATCAACACCCGCCTCACCTCTCCCAGTGACACCTTTCTCAGCAAGTTTGGCACTCCTACCATGCTTTGGAGGGTGCTGCAGTCAGTGGGGTACACTGAGCCACCTCAGTACTCTTGGTGGGAGGTGGATATGATACGAGACTTGTAGTGGTTCGCTGTGCAGGGACTTGTCCCACCACATGGGGGCAGGCCTGCATGGATAGGATAGACTTGCAACTCAGATGGGCAGACTCCATGGGAAGCGGCTCAGGTTGCACCACATGCCATGCTGCTCAACATCGGTCAGAGGTTTGGTGATGAGCTGATAGGAGGGCCAGCTGATTCCATTCCCCATGCTGACCCAGCAGCAGTAGAGTGGAAGCAGGCTAAAGGTTGTGCGTTGGTCTGAGGTCGTGGAGAGCGAGATGAGAGCTCCAGTCCTGCCATGAGTGCTATGATGGTTGTGCTCAAGTTGTTCAGTCAGTGAGAGGACACCTATGTGCAAGTGACGAGGGCTGTTTGCTAGGCTTAGGAGATGCAACAAAAGGCTAAAAAGTGTGCTCAGAAGTTTCGCAAGAGGGCTAGACTCCTGGAGCAGGCCCAGAAGGACCACAATAATTGGGAGGACATTGTGGAGTATCGTAGGCAGCAGCGGGTGAATTCCACTAGGGAGAGAGATCATAAGCAGTTGTAGATGAGTCAGTTGGCTAGGGAGAAGGAGACCGTGTAGGAGCGCTTAGTGCAAATAACTCATGAGAGGGATACTGCACTACGTGTGTCAGAGAACAGGCGCTGGGCATGCCAGTTGCACCGTGTGCACTCGGCTGAGTGGGAGAACTATCTGTAGGATCAGATTGAGGCTGGTCCTGTGGAGATTCACCACCTCAACAACTTGCTACACCCTATTCCTCGCCCTGCACCAGTTTACCCAGAGGTGGGACCTCAGGTGATCGTGGCAGATGATGATGGTATGGAGGTAGATAGATAGGCCGCGGCTGCACCACTCTTGCACGAGGATGTGGATGACGACTAGCTTGAGCCGGTTAGCGACGAGGATGGAGAGGCAATCTTCGACGCTGACTCAGGCGACGAGCCTAGAGTGTAGTGGGTAGTTGGTAGCCGTCTTGTGAGGTTCTTTTGGTAGTTTGACCCGTGCTAGTCGTGCCCTTGTAATCCTAATCTAATCCTGAACCTTGATCTATGTCTTGTGTCTCTGTTATGGTGATGTAATAACTTTCAGACCAGTTGTTGTAATGACTCTATCATGTTCGAACGGTTGTTGATGATATTTTCCCTTTGTTGTGCATTTATTGGATGCTATGATTGGTGATGTTGTTTTGTGGAATCGAATTTTTGTGCCTTATTCTGTAAAGTTATTTCCTCGAATACTTTCAGGCATGATTATAATTTCTTCTACGATACTTCTTGTCATCATCAATACTCACTGATTGTGTCTTTACAGATGTCGCGCGGCACTCGAGGTTTGGGAAACCATGCGAACATGGATCCACCCCTCCTCCTCCACCACCGAATCTAGTAGAGTTGATACAGGTGATGGTGGAAAATTAGAGGATGCTGACGGAGACCATTCATCAGATGGCAAATCAGGGTGGTCGGGACATACAACATGGGCCAGCACCTAATCAGTATAGTAGTTTCAAGGATTTCATGGACACCAAACCCCCATCTTTCAGAGAGGCTGAAGAACCCCTTTAGGCGAAGGAATGGCTGAACACGGTGGAACAAAAGTTCCGCTTACTTCGGTTGACCGAAGGTCTAAAGGCGGAATATGCAGCTCATCAGTTGCAGGGTCCAGCTGGTATCTGGTGGAATCAGCATAGGGAGGCTCTTCCAGATAACACTATGGTTGACTGGAATCTCTATCGTGAAGCTTTCAAGGGACACTTCATACCTCCTAGGGACATGGAGATGAAGCATACTGAGTTTATGCAGTTAACTCAGGGCAACAAAACTATGAAAGAATACTTGCATGCTTTCAATCATCTATCAAGGTATGCACCTGAGTTTGTGAGCACCGAGGCAAAGAAGATTGGTAGCTTCAAGAGGGATCTTGGCCACAAACTGTTGAAGACTCAAGGCCACACTAAGTGTGCCACCTTCAAAGAGTTTGTCAGTGATGCTCTTACTCAAGAGAATTACAACACTGTATACACTGCGACTAAGACTTGCAAGCGAGCTTTTAAGGCCGGGGCATCTCAATCCAAGGCTCCAGTGGCAGCTGAGCCCAAGTATCGTGCTCTATGTCCTAATATGCGATACTGTCTTCCAGCAAAGAAGAATCAGGCAAAGACAGTGTTCCACAAGGGGTACTCCATTGCTCTCCCTTGGGGGAATACTGGGCCTAGCTATGCCAAGACTCCACCTACCACATCCATTTTGGAACTGCAATCAAACGGGGCATTGGCAAAGCAACTGCCTGTACTCGTCGAAGAATTCCAACCAAGGGAACGTCCATCAGGGGTGTGTTCACTATACTACAATGGAAGCCATCCCTACTGGTGAGGTAGTCATGGCTGTTAAGTTCCTGGTTAACCAATGTGATGCACTTGTGCTTTTTGATTTGGGAGCATCATATTCCTTTGTGAGATTAGATTTTGTGTCTAAGCATAACCTCAAGGCAGTTACACTTGATAAAGACAGTTATTGCGTTAGTGTTGCTGGAAAAAATATTTCTACAAATCAAGTGGTTTTGGGGGCAACACTGGAAATAGGAGACTGTCAATTTCTGGCTGATATGGTTATTTTGCCTGTTGTGGGCATAGATGTAATTCTAGGAATGAAGTGGATGAGCGGTAATTTGGTTCTTATGGACACCTCTACTCGCGTGGTGATGCTGAGAGATCCTAGTACTAAGGAAGCGTTCTTAGTACAACTTCCTCGTGATATACATATCTGTAGCACAATGAACGTAGTTACATCTAGGACCATCGAGGATATCCCGGTGGTGTGTGAGTTTCCAGATGTATTTCCTGATGATTTGCTCGGGCTTCCTCCAGACCGGGATGCGGAGTTCAAAATTGAATTGCTTCTGGGTACTACTCCTATCTCTAGAAGACCGTATAGAATGCCGCCAAATGAGCTCGCTGAGCTTAAGACCTAGTTGAATGAGTTGTGAAGAAGGGTCTTATTTGTCCTAGTTCTTCTCCTTGGAGATGTCCAACTATCTTTGTGAGGAAGAAAGATTAGTCTTTGCGTATGTGTGTGGACTATCGTCCCCTGAATGCGGTGACCATCAAGAATAAGTATCCTCTTCCTCGCATTGATACCTTGTTTGATCAGCTGTCTAAAGATAAGGTATTCTCCAAGATTGATTTGCAGTCAGGGTACCATCAGATCGAGATCCATCTTGAAGTTATACCCAAGACGGCATTCTTGACGAGATATGGGCTGTAAGAGTATCTCGTCATGTCCTTCGGTCTTACGAATGCACCGGCACACTTCATGTATCTCATGAACTCGGTCTTCATGCCCGAATTGGATAAGTTTGTGGTGGTCTTCATTGATGATATCATAGTATATTCTTTCTATGAAGAAGAACATGCAGAGCATTTGTGTGTAGTGTTAACTCATTTGCGTGAGCATCAGCTTTATGCTAAGTTTAGCAAATGCGAGTTCTGGCTAAAGAAAGTACCTTTCTGGGGCCATGTCTTGTCTGAAAGGAATATCAGTGGATCTGGCCAAGGTGCAAGAAGTGCTGGATTGGAAGGTCCCAACTTCAGTGCACAAGGTTCGCAGTTTTCTGGGTTTGGCTGGGTACTATCGTCGTTTCATTCCAGAGTTCTCAAAAATATCCAAGCCTATGACCTGCTTGCTTCAGAAAGATGAGAAGTTCATGTGGACGTCTGAATGTGAAGAAGCGTTCCACAAGTTGAGGACATTGCTGACATAAGCTCCTGTCCTAGCTCAACCCGATATCGAGAAGCCTTTCGATGTCTTTTGTGATGCATCTGGTATCGGTCTAGGCTGTGTGCTTTTGCAAGAAGGTCACATTATCGCTTATGCGTCGCACCAACTTCGGAATCATGAGGTCAATTACCCTACTCATGATTTAGAATTGGCCACAGTTGTCGATGCTTTGAAGATCTAGAGGCACTATTTGTTGGGTAATCTGTGCAATATCTACACCGATCATAAGGGTCTCAAGTACATCTTCACCCAACCTGAATTGAACATGCGGCAGCTAAGGTGGCTTAAGTTGATTCAAGATTATAATCCTCAAGTGCACTACCATCCGGGCAAGGCAAACGTGGTTGCGGATGCCTTGAGTCAGAAATCACACTGCCATTCAGTTCAGATTGAAGATTCATCCTTGTCACGTCTTATGCATCCACTAGTGTTGCACCAGATTGCTTTCGAAAGTTCTATTCGCAATCGAGCCATTGAGTTGCAACAATCTGATGTAGGCATCAAACATATAAAGAGGAAGATGAAGGAAGAAGCAACCAAGCATTTTCGAGTCGATGAAAACAGAATTCTATGGTTCAAAGATCGGCTTATTGTACCAAAGAACCATGAGCTCTGAAATCAGATCTTATCTGAAGCTCCTTCGTCCAAGTTGTCTATCCATCCTCGTAGTAGTAAGATGTATCAGGATCTGAAACCTCTGTTTTGGTGGACAAAGATGAAAAAGTAGATTGCTGCTTTTGTTGCTCTTTGCGGTAACTGTTGTCGTGTGAAGGCAGTTCACATGAAAGTAGGTTCACTTCAACCCCTATCCATTCCTGGTTGGAAATGGGAAGAAGTAAGTATGGATTTTATCTCTGGACTACCAACTTCTGTTAAGGGTTATGACTCTATCTGGGTGATTGTGGATCGTTTGACCAAGGTCGCTCGCTTTATTCCAGTTCGAACTGAGTATCGTTCGCATTAGTATGCGGAGTTGTACTTCGAGCACATTGTCTCGCAGTATGGTGTGCCTCGTACTATCATATCAGATCGTGGACCGCAGTTCACTACCCATTTCTGGGAGTGTCTTCACTAGCAGATTGCTACTCACTTTATTCGGAGTTCTGCATATCATCCACAAACGGCCGACCAAACTGAACGTGTTAACCAAATCCTATAAGACATGTTGAGAGCATGTGCTCTCTCTTCAAAAGGTTCTTGGGTAAAGTGGTTACTGTTAGCTGAGTTCTCTTATAACAATAGTTACCAAGAGAGCATCAAGATGGCTCCTTTTGAAGCCCTATATGGTCGAAAGTGTCGAACCCCGTTGAATTGGGTGGAACCGAGGGAGCAAAGGTATTACGGCATCGATTTCGTGAACGAAGCGGAGCAGCAAGTCCATACAATCCAGCAACATCTAGAAGCTACTCAAGCTCGTCAAAAGAGTTATGCCGACAAGAGAAGAAAACCGATTGAGTTCGTAGTCGGGGATCACGTGTATATCAAGGTGTCTCCGATGAAGGGTGTACAAAGGTTTGGAGTCAAGCGAAAGCTTGCACCTCGTTAGGTGGGACCATATCAGATTCTTAAGAGGAAAGGGAAAGTGGCTTACAAGGTTCAACTACCGGTTGAGCTACGAGCTATGTTTCCTATCTTTCATGTATCTCAGTTAAAGAAATGCCTTCGTGTTCCGAAAGAAAGAGTGGAGGTTCGGGATATCAAGTTGAAATCAGACTTGGTGTATGAAGAGAAGCCTGTAGCGGTTATTGATTGCAAGGAATGGGTAACACGAAATCGTGTGGTTAAGTTCTACAAGGTGTTGTGGAGTAACCACGGGGATGAAGATGCTACATGGGAAACAGAGGACTATTTAAAAGAAGTTTATAAAACCTTCTTTTAAAATTAGTAAGCTTTCAAATCTCGAGACGAGATTTTTGTAAGGAGGGAGGGCTGTAACACCCCAGTGTTATGGTTACATCCTTTCACATGCATGACATGAACATAATCATCTTCATAATCATACCATATTCATCATTTACCTTGGGACATGTCATTTCATGTGTAGATGTTGTTTAACTTGTTTAATTTATGTCTCTAAGTCATGGTTTCACTTAAAGGTCCTATAAACCTCTTTTGCTTAGGTTTTTAAAAAGTGCTTCATAGATTGCATGTCAAAACTTTCTAAAGCAAAGTTGTAGCAAATTTTATAAGGAACAAAAGTTGTTTTATGGCCATCTCATGAAAATGACCACAACATGCTTAAAAAGGGCTCACAAGGCAAATTTGTGGGCTGTCCCAACACTTAGAATTTTTCTAAGTCATTCTGTCGCCACTAGTTTGTCTAAAGCTCCAGTTGATAAACTTGTAGAACTCAGTTAGTACTCCAAGATTGTCAACTACGCCATCCCCTAATTCGCCACGGTTTGAGAGTTAATCTTCACCAAAGTAGCTCTGTCAGTCTCTGAATCGAGTCTGAATGGACACCTTCAGTCGCCGACGTGGCCGAACGGCAACAGCGTTTCATCGCCATTTGGCACCGGTACGCCGCTCCTAGCCCCACTCGTCAGCACTGAGGGCATGCATGATCTCCACGGCGTCGTCCTCGAGCTCCTAGACGCGCTCATTCTCCTCCTCTCTTTTCTCTCGCAGAGACACGGCGGCAGCGGAGTCGCCATTGTCGGGCTCACTCCGGCGAGCTCGAGCGCTCTCCACGCTGCACCACTGTACACCAGAGTTCGCCCGCAGCTCCGCCATGCCCTGCTCTTCCATTTCCTCCGGTGAGCCTACATTTCTGTTTTTCCCCAAATCGGGTCGCCGGAACAGTTTTCTCCGGCGAACCCAATGCTGAGCTCCTCGAAACTCCTCTTCTTCTCCTCGGAGCTCCTCAGAACCCAATGCTGAACTCCAACATACATGTCTTAGCTAACTAGTGAGCCAACCGTCGAGCATTCTACCGCACTCACCGGTGATGGAAACGGCAGCGCAGCGCCGCCATGCTCTCATCGGAGCACCACCCGCACGTGGACAGGCCTGCCTGAGCCCTCTCCGGCCGAGCTCTGCACCTAGGAAGCTCCGCCGTAACTCATCGTAGCTGTAGGACCCTTTAGTTCACGCTCTACCGGCCCGAGAGCGCTGGCGTATCGTCGAACATCTCGGCCGAGCCGCCATCATCGACGGCCTGTCCTATCCGATGGCTCCGCCGTGGAGAAAGTAGGTCCTTCCGATGCGCTTTGATCTGGGGAACACTCCAGTGCCCTTGGTTTGGTCGGAGACCTCACCGTCACCAAGAAATTGCCGGTGGAAGCTTTCCCTGCGCAAGGAAGAACCTGACATGCGGGTCCCGCTGTCAGTGACTCAACGGTTCCCTCCTCTCTTTTATTCAAATTCCAGATTTTGTGTAATCTTGCAAAAATCATATCTCCTGTTCCTGAGCTCCAAAAGTTGTGAAACAAATTTTGTGATGATCCATGGGATGGCTAGTTGTTAATAAAATTATAATATGTACCAAGTTTTTTGTGAAAAATAATTGTTATGAATTAATCTTATTATTTCTTTATAAATACATATCTCTTGGTACACTACTCCAAATGCTGTGAAATGTTTATGCTATGCTTTGTGTGGTATTAGTATGCTCTGGTAAATATTTCATGATTTTTGAAGCACTGTATCTCTGATATGTAAAATATGTTGGTAGTATTACTTAAATCCATGTTTAAATCATATTAAATGTTGTATGCTTATGCTGGTGTTCTCCTTTGGTGTCAAGCATGGTCATGGTAGTAGTATCTTGTAAATAATCTGAAATCTATTGTTTGACACTGTTTAACCCATGTTTCTTTATTTATGAGAATAAGCACCTTGTTACATGTTAATTAAATATCTTAAGTTTGGCATGTGCAATTGCTCTGACAATTTTATGGTGATGTTTAGGTGTCTTGCTGGTGCTTCTGTAACATTTGTAGAGTTTGCTGAGCACTTGTGCTGGTATCTCTTCATTATGCCCTTTTATGGAATTAAATTAATAAAGGCTTCTTAATTAAGGGTTTGGTATTTAACATGTGGTTTTCTGGTAATCTTTTGTTATACTTGTTCTTATGAGTCACTTGGTTGGTACTTAATATGCTATTATTATATTAACAAATAATTAATTAAAGGCTATATAGCTGTTCTGGACAGCAAGGGTGTAAATTGAGTATTGCTTGATGTTAACTTTGTTTTCTGGAAGGCTTGTCTCTACCAAAGTTGTTTTAAACTTTGTGTTCTAGTTGTAGTTAAAATTTGGGGTCATTTGGCCCAGTAGTTTAAGAGTTATAGCTTTTCCAAGTGAAGTTCCAGAACTAGGTGCTCTCTGTTTTTCTGGTACAGAACCTGGAACTTCGTTTAAATTGACTGGTTTAACTTGGGAATCTTGCTGTGATGTCTACAGATGAAATGTAAAAAATTTCGTAATATTTGCAGAATGTCTTAAATCATGTCTATTGGAGTTATGTATCTCCTATTATGAATTGTTCTTTGGACTGCTCTGCTGTTGGTAGTTGCTTATTATTTTTGTAAGTTGGTATGTCTTTGTTAAGTTATGTTGGAACTCTTGTATAAGCTTGTATAGAAGTTACTCCGTAAATGTGTGTCCAGTGAAGTGTTATGGTCATGGTCATTTCAAGCATTCATCATTTCCTCATATGCATACATTCGTTACTCATTCGTGCATGCAATAGGTGCACCGGAGACCGCAACGTCGTTCGAGCTCGACAGGGTGAATCTAGAATGTCCGGAAGTCGCCCAGGAGACGGAGGTGCAGCTAGCAGGACCCGAGGAGCCCGAAGAGGAAGTCGAGTGCCCTAGTCACGGGCCCACTTCGTTCGTGAAAGGCAAGCCCCGGAGCATCTTAAGTCTCCCACTTAATTTTAAAAGCATGCTTAAATATGTTATATCTATTGATGCATTACGTATAGGAGTTGCGCTGGAACCTTTGCTGCATTATACCTTTTCTTGTACAGATATCTTACCTTACCTTGGTATAGAGTCAGGATCGAGTAGTAGCTTGGTCATGCTTTAATCAGTAGAAGTCGGGTGATATCCTGTCACCTGTGCGAAATAGGATCAGTGGTTGGATCACGGTTGGCTATATTTGCTATCATGGGAAAAGAACCTGATTTAAAATGACTTAAGCCTGGCGGAGTTTTGCAAGGTGGTAGTAACTCCGTCTGTGGTAGCTAAGTACCGATCGTTGTACATCCTCTTGTCATGTTGGACGCATGCCTGACACCTAGTTGGCCGGATAACTCGTTCCGACCGTGAAGCCTAGTAGTATGACCCAGGCCGGAAGACCGGCAAGTATAAAGTGCGCACTACCAGAGGAAGTGCGGTGTGTGGGGGCCATTGGTATAAGACCAAGGGTAGGTAATTTTAAAGTCCTGATCTGCCTGGCAGAGTGGCAGCCCTAGGAGTGCGGCGCTGATCGGAGCCATGATTCCTGAGTCGTACCAAAGGTGACACGGTTGCTCTCTGACGGGGGATGCATGGGTGAGTGCTAGGAATAACCCTCCAGCTGGATAGGAATCGATTCAAATCGTCGTCTCTCCCGGATAGTGAGAACTTGACAGAGCAGCAGCAAATGTAGCATTCACTAAGTACTTAATGATTCTTTAATGATGATGTTGAGGATAGCAAGAAGAACACATGTGAAATTTGATATGGTTATTATTGTTTGCTAATAATCAAGTGAAGTGCTTAGTCTAGGTGCTAATCTACTGATAGACTAATGTTAATCAACATGATGCTAATAATAATGGTTTATTATCCAATCTAAGCTCTTTTGCCAAATGTTCAAGTCAAGCCAGCTCCACTTTATACTCAGCCTTGCATGATCCTTGGTGTCTTTTGTGTATGGTTAGACGGGTAAGTCTAGCTGAGTACATCCTCGTACTTAGGGTTTATTCCCACTTGTTGCAGGTGACATCTTCTATGACAGTTTCTGCAAGACCTGTCTTCACCGCGCTGGGGACGAGGACTAAACCGTTGGGCGCGGTTCTCTAATGACTTCGTATCTATGATGCTTTTGGCGGATGTGATGATACCTTGGCTATAATAAGAACTAGTAAAATGTTTGTGAAAATTGTATTGCTTGCGCTACCTTGAACTTGTGTTGTAATAACTTAAGTAACTCTAATGTGGTGTCGCTTCGTCGACAATGAATGAGCTATGTAACAATCGCTGTGTTGTGTTGAACTGTTACGATCTTGGTTTGTTGTGAAGTTGGTTTGAAATCCTTTGTGCTTTTAGTTGACTACCAGGATTATATGGGCTCAAGTTTGGAAATTTGATTGCCTGCGTGATCATTTCTACACTTGAACTCTTAAAATTTGGTCAGTTCTGTGACACGACACACTCCTCAAGGTGTCAGCCACATACCCGTGGTACACAAACATCGTCAACTACAAGGTTTCTGGTTACGTGCCACTGGGGGTAAATAAGAAGAAGCTGATAAAGGAGAGCCAAGAGCACCTTTAGGACGACCCCTACCTCTATAGGGTCTGCCAGGATGGTGTGCTAAGAAGATGTGTACCTATGGAAGAAGCCATCCAAATCATTGAGATGTGCCATGGAGCTGAATATGGAGGCCATTATGGTACATTCAGGACCCGTGCCAAAATTTGGCAAAGTGGATTCTATTGGCCTACTATGTACCAAGACACGACTTCATCAAGAGGTGTGAGTGGTGTTAGCAACATGGGAATATCAATACCCATGATGCCATGCCTCTTACAAACAACCTTCAAGTGGAGCTATTTGATGTCTGGGGTATAGACTACATGGGTCCATACCCGCCATGTCAAGGTTACGAGTACATCTTGGTGGCGGTGGACTACGTGTCTAAATGGGTTGAAGCACTGCCTTGCAGAGCAGCCGACTCAAAACACGCCAAATAGATGTTCCAGGAGACCATCTTCCCAAGATTTAGCACACCAAGGTTGGTTATTAGTGATGGGGGCAGCCACTTCATTGACAGGAGATTCCATGAATTCCTAACTGAAGTGGGGATAAGGAACAATGTGGGTACACCTTATCATCCCCAAACAAGCGGACAAGCATAAACCTCAAATAAGCAAATCAGGAACATTCTGCAAAAGACTATCAAGGAAATGGGGATAGGATGGGTGAACAAACTCCATGATGCACTTTGGGCATATCGGACCGCATACAAGAGTCCCATCGGTAGGTCACCATACCAGCTTGTATACGGAAAGACATGCCACTTACCGGTTGAGCTCAAGCATAGGGCACATTGGGTCATAAAAAGATGGAATATGGACCTGCCCTCGGCCGTCCTCAATCGAAAGCTTCAAATCTCAAAACTAGTAGAATGGAGGGAGAAAGCTTATCACAATGCCAAAATCTACAAGGAATGAACCAAAAGATGGCATGATAAGCGAATCAAGCAAAAAGAGTTCCATCTTGGGAACAAGGTTCTTTTGTTCAACTCTAGGGTCAAACTTTTTGGCCATGGGAAGCTAAGAAGCAAGTGGGAGGGCCCGTACCTGGTGATCGACGCCACGACACATGGAGCCGTAACGCTTCAAGACAACGATGGCAATGTCTTTAAGGTAAATGGTCATCGCCTCAAGCTCTTTTATGAACATGAACCTTTAGAAAAAGAAGTAGACATGATAGACTTTGTTCTAAACCCCATCAACTAAAATCTATATGTCATTTTATTTCCTTCTTGTTTGCTTGATCACTAGATAGAATGTAGACTTAGCACATTTAGGGGTCAGGCCACCCAACAATATAAGACTCTTGGGTGGCCCTAGAGACACACCTGGTCGAGCCAGACTCCCACTACGGGGGTCGGTCGACCGTGGTTGGTGTCGATCCATAGGACACCACGCCTGTCATGATGAAGGGAGGCTGGGGCACAAACCCAAGTCGAGCAAGGCCCCAAAGAGGGGATCAACCAACCCACACATAGTGCAACCGAGCACCTTGCCACGTTCAGAACAGCGCGTGGAAGGCCGCCACAAAATCCAAATTTCAAAATTTTGAAATTGGTCGGTCGACTGATCCCACTATGGTGGGATTCAAACAGTCCCGCAACCCTCTCATCCCTCCTGATTATCCCTCCGACGCTCCAGGCTAATTTTGAATTCATACAGCCAGAAGCATCCTCCTAAGCCTACAAGAAGTTCCCCCATCTTCTTCTACTTCGTCCCATTGCTTTCCACCTCGAACCAAGAGCCATTCTGAACTCTTGAACACCTCACCATCACCACCAACACCTTGCCATGGCCCCTCCATCGAAAGATAACCACATCGTCCACCGCACTGACTCACCGATGCCTGCCCTCTCCCTCACAGAGAATTTGGAGCAGCTTCTAGCAGTGGATGTCATCGAGGCAGAGCCTCTGGGCATGGTGCCACCCATCGGAGGGCTGTCGGGGGCAAACCCCCAGTCGACCGACCATGTCTTTAGGTCGACCAACCTAGGGCGTGGTCGCCCAAGGACCCCTAGCATTTCTCCAAGTCAGAATCCTCGTCGCGTTCTCTCACCCCGATGAGAACGCTCGGGAAATCTCCAGCAAGGGCCACCACACCAAAGCGGCCTACCACAGGCCAATTGGCGTTGAAGGGCAAGTCTTTGGCAGGCACCAGCAAGGCCCCCATCAACGTCTCCTCCAACACCACAAGCAGCTCGGCATTCACGCATTGCCACACCTCGGCCTCACCATTGTTTCGCAAGATTCTGAGCGCGAGGCCTGGGATGGGGAAGAAACTCATCCCGTCCCTGGACACCGAAGGGCAGAGGGCCCTGAGGGAGTCCAATGACACCACCAGCGGCTCCGTTCGCCATCCGCTGTCTCCACCTCCCATCAGGGACCCTCCTGGCCAATTCGAACAGGAGCAGGAGAAGAGCGATGTGGAGAAGCTGCTCCATGTCACGAGTGTCCTGCGCAAGAAGAACACAGCCCTCATGGAGACTATGTCAGAGCTTAAGATGGCCTACCGGGATTTGGAAGACGAGTTCAACCATCTTCGTGTTAGCTATAATGCGAAGATCAAGAGGATCGCTAATGCAATCAACAGGGAGGATCTACTTGAGATCCCCTCTCCCTAGCTTACTTTAGTTAGACTCTTGGCACTTACTTTAGATTATTCCATTTTGATTTCTCTAGTTCTATTTCCCTTTCACTTTTCCATTTCTCAAATGTAAAAGTGCCTTCCAATATTTGAATTCCTGATTATGAATAAAAAGTTTAGTTTGAATAAAATAAAACTTTAAGTTCTGCTGGTGTGTTGCCACCAGCAGAATATGTGCACGTGACATCTCTTCGTGTTGTTGAAATTCACAACACAGAAAACCTCGAGTGTGGGGGATCAGCCAATCCCCCAATGTCAACACTGGACGCAACGAAGCACACCCTTTGGTCAGGAGCACAGAGTCGAGTTGACAGGCCAAATATCGACCCAAAAGTTGGGTCGGTCGACCGTAGGTTTTGCACCATCCGGAAAATGGACGTCACAGCAACACTCCATGCATCGAGGGGAACACAAGGCCACCATGGGCACACCAGTGTAGGGTTGGTCCACCCTACCTAGTCGACCCGGGCCCACCAGCTAGCATTAGAACCATGACCTTCATCTTCCCGTCTAGTTTGCACCCTTTACTCCCTCTCGTCTTTACTTTTCTCCTCCTCTATTCTAAATGTTCAAAATGAAATTTAATCCACATGCCTAACTTCAGTCTTGGCATTTAAAGATCCATATGTGACACATAGTTCATTCTTGCATATGTCTATACTTATGGGTACAAAAATGATATAGGAATGCATTTTGAGTAAGTTGTTGATGAATGTGACATAGTTCTAAGCTCATGAATCACACCAATCCTGTTCAAGGTACTTGGAATTTTATTTTTAAATATCATAAAACCATAGTTTTATTCACTCCTCATTAGCAATGAAATTCCTACCATAGCCAAAATACGTCACTACACCACAACACCAAGATTAACGATGGACGATCTGACGCTAAAAGCGGCTACAGCGACAGATGATCTGTCGCTAAAAGGTTATAGCGATAGACTTCAGCAGCCGTTGTAAGTCCTGTCGCTAAAAATCTTTAGCGATAGACAATATCTTTAGCAGCAGATGCTCAGTTGTCCTAAATATTTATAGTGACAGATAGTCCATCACTATGTTTTAGCGACATATGCTCTATTAGTAAGCATATAGCGCCACATCATCAAACAATCTATGTATTTATAGCGACAGATTGTTCAACAGGACACATACCAAAAAAATAAATACAATTAGAAAAAACATTTGGCACATATCAAACCCACAAGCTTAATCAGCTTAGTGTCTATCACACAGAGATATATAAACACATACATCACATCATGGAGGTCAATACATATATAACATACAATCTTGTCTTACACACCGTTCGAATACTCCAACAAATTCAGGCACCAAAAGCAATACTAGTATTTGTAGGAACTCAAAAACCAAAAGTACATCCACCACGTTATATGGAGAACCACTTTCTAAAAGCTCAAGCCAAAAACTGTCCAACACTTCCTGAAAAATAAAACAACCATGTATTACGCAACTGAAATTCAGATTTTTTACTAAACTGAAACTCTAAATGTCTGCTCTCATGAACACACTAAACTGCATATTTTCTGAACTGCATATTTAACAAGTTTTTGAAACTGAGTAACTGACAATTGAGAACATATAGCAGCAATAGTAGTTATCACTGATGAAGATTTAACACAGAAAACTACAGTTCCTGTAGTTGTAGA
>Ga0182004_10002274_pt1 | contig 14827 bp, 9 predicted proteins | sample Sormic07211540_1_FD_120479 | JGI IMG/M metagenome (GOLD analysis project Ga0182004, IMG submission 120479) | Endophyte microbial communities from Sorghum bicolor roots, Mead, Nebraska, USA - 072115-40_1 MetaG | ecosystem: Host-associated > Plants > Roots > Unclassified | place: USA: Nebraska...
AATAAAAATTATAATCACAATCTTATAATATTTTTATCTCATACAACTTACCTTCATACAGGCAACCAAACAACATCTAATCAGAGCCTGGCTCCACATATGCATGCAACCAAACTAGGCTTCTAGCATGTATCCAGCCAGGCCAAAAGCAGCCTGGCTCCCTAGAGCTGGCCTGGTTGGGATGAGAAGGGAACCAAACACACCCTGCCTAGCAACTAGAGCGTTGCATCCTAGGTTCGAGCCCTGGCAGCAGCCACTCAGTTTTGCTTGTTACTTTATTTTACATGCTAGCAGCTAGGTGGCCTGCAAGGGACGCGAGCGCGTGCAGTGGCCAGCTGAACAGACACCGCGCTTGGCAGAGGAAACGGACGTGAGCGCGTGCAGCTTGCAAGGGATGCGGGTGCAGCGTCCAGCCGAACAGACGCCGCTCTTGGCAGACCAAAAGGACGTGAGCACAGAGGTATCCCCGTCCGCGCCAGCAGCTGCCACCACAGAACGACAAGTTTTGCAAAATGTACACGGGATTCCAGAACGTCAACTTTTTTAGTATGGAGGGAGTATAATCCATCATTACATAATCATAATTCACAAATTCAAGCCGTTCCACAAGTCAAATTGCATGCACATTGTTATCAACGGCCTAGGGCTAGCTTTTCAATCTCTTGAAGGTGTTGGTACTTAGGACTACAACCTAAATCAGAAGCTCACATGGTAAGTGCCTTTGACATGCACAATCTTGTCCAATATGAAGTTACAAAGGTCACGACTCACGACGAGCTCTAAGAGTTGATCATCCTTGTATGTGTCTCTTCTATTTTTCTCTTCTTTCCACTATAAGAGAACGAGTTTAGGTCTAATATTTCGTAACATAAGCTAAGTTTTTATACTATGAGCGAAGAGATTCAACTTACCAAACAAGGGTCTCTCCTGTAGGCAGCAGCGTTACTCATCATACAACATATGTAATATCCACAATGTAGACTCCTAGGCCTTTGCTTGAGAAACTGTGTGTGTTTTGCATATGGAAATGTTAAGTAATGCTATAGACAAGCATGTAATGGAGTGCCAAAGTAAGTTATACTTATTGAACATATAGCTTTGATAGCTTATCTGATTATTCTATGATTAAATTCATGCAGCAACCAATTTGTATAGGATAAGTATAACTTACTCAGATAAGCTATTTTGTATCGAACAAAAATATATTGAACAAAGCTTTTAAGTATACAGTCAAACTTACTTGAAGTTGTATGGTACCCATATGACTTCGTTATGTTGGAGATACATAAAAGATACGTCAATGTATGCCACAACCTTAAGGGATTCTTGCCTTATTTTCTTTATCCGGATGTTCTCTTTCTCCGCAACTGTCCTTCCAGCAGCCAACTCTTTGCAATCCAGCTTTCACTTTTTGGGGTAATACCTGACTTTCAGGCTTGGCATTTTTTCGCAATGCGTGCTTGCATTCTATAAATCATGACGTGGGTTACAACAAAATCTAAGTAATTTACATTCATATCATATCGAGAGGGCAAGTACTTACAGACACCATGTGCGAATTAGATTCATTTCCATTGATCCGAGGTGAAAGCATGTCTCGACATCATTGAAGTCAAAGAAAGTAATGGCTGCTATATATACGTCAGGCATTTGTAGGGGTGGTTAGTGATTGAGCTGCCCCTGCAAATGGCTCCAGGAGGAGCGGCTATAATCACCCCTACAAATCAAACATTAGGGGCGGCTAGTGATTAAGCCGTTCCTATAAATCACCCTATCTGTAGGGGCGACTGACTGTGTCATTTGTACGGACGGCTACTCTGTTGGGCCCGAGTAAGCCTACTGTAGAGGTGGCTCCAGCTCTAGCAGCCCTAAGAAAAATCCTCCTTCCTACAAGCAGTTTTCTATGTAGTGATAACGGCATCACTTTGGAGCATACCGACGAACACCTTCATGGCATGCCTTGCTTCTCGTCGAGGTGTCATGCCTCACACTGCCATGTAGTCACGCAAAGATGCTCCAAGTTGCCTACACGGATCTATTGGTGCCGTACAAAAAAAAATGTAGCACACAATGGATGCTACTAATTATAACTCTCTGCCCACGCTAAAACTTCCAAAGTCATATCGGACGAGGCCACGGGCTGCCAAAATAGGCCACCGCCGTAATGTGCTTGTGCGGGTCGAGCGTCAGCAGATCGATGACGTTCGTGTTCGTTAAGGAAAGGCCGCACGAGCGGTCGCGTAGGAGGAGGGGGGCGAGCGAGAACAATATTTACTTGTATGGTCTAAAAAAATGACTCTTCCTTATATGTTTTTCTTGAACTTCCCGCTCTCAAATGAACTTTTATTCCTTCCATGGTCTGTCGTCCGTTTTCAGTACTTAACGGTGTTAAGTGGAGGGTACAAAGACCATAATGCCCCTAACATCAAAAAATTCGCAAAGTTTGGTTTGTTTCTTATATATTTTGAGTAATTGTCAAATAAATTGACAATTTAGATATTATAACAGTACATATTTGGATCACAATAAATATTTAGATAGCATCACAGTACAGTACGGTATGTGCTCAAAAATTTCATTTATATAAGAAACAAACCAAACTTTGTGAAAAAAAATTCATGCCAGAGGTATTATGGTCTTTTTACCTTCCACTTAACACCGAAAACGGACGGAAGGTCATAGAAGGAATAAAAATTCAATTGAGGGCCATAGAAGGAAGTTCAAAAAAAAGACCCTACAAAAAAGAAGCATTTTTTAGCACACAAGTAAATCTCTCTAGAATGTATGGTTGGGTATTTTAGAAATCTAGATACAATATCTGTTGAAGACGGTTTTTACTTAAAAATTGTTATATTTGACTTTACAAAACGATTTAGCGGTTCTCTTAGAGTTGCTCTAATAGGTCATACAGTATGACGTTGATGTGGATGTCTATATCGTGGTTTGCTCATGTCGCTGTTGGCTGAGTTGTCTCTCGATCTTTGTTTTTTTTTATTTTCTGTGGTATTATTATTGGACTAGTATGAACCTTCTTATTTAGGCTTTAGACATATATCTAAAACCTAAATATATAGGAAAGGATATTTATGGAATAAAAGGTAGTAAAATATATAGGAGCTATGTTTCAAAATAAAATTTTTGTTACCAAGTAGTATTTTAATCAGTCAATCAAAGGACTTAAAAGAGAGCAAAGATAACCAATAATAATTGATGGCCGCACATAGTAGATGATATATAAAAACCACCAGGCTTTTATAACGAGCTTGTATACGCATACACGATCATATACTAGAAAGAAATAAGTGGCCACTGGCCAGCACAGCTAGCTAGCGCTTTCAGTGTATGGATGGTAAACATATATCATACATATTTCGTATCGTCTCATACGTGGCACGTACTATATACACACACTATGCAATAACAATAACAACAACGTACGGCGAAGCTGTGTATTGTAACGTAACCGATCGACGACGTTGAATCGGAGAAACGAAGGAGGAAAAAATTAAATCTCAAGGTGTACGATTTCAATGTCCTTCATTTTCCGGCCCACTTTTTTTGTCAAAAAGGAAACAAAAGAGAGAGCGATGGGTGGTGTGACAAGCATAGGGCCGGGTTTGATTTGCACGCGATCGCACGATTGCACGTGCGCTTGCATTTGCACCAACAAATCGATGAAAGTCTTCACCGCGCTAGCTACTGGCCCCTCCACTCGCTTCCACGTAAACAAAACCCATCACGATCAGGCGACGGCCACGACGACCACACGCGGTGCGCCGGTGGTGGTGTCAGCGTCTCGGATCCGATCTGAGGCATGCAACCGGCGTCACGCAACTCAACACACCTCGCATTTATTTTTAGAGCGGTCGCCCGTATAATAATGTCTACGACTACTTTATAAACTCTCCTTTACAAATTTCATGGTAGAGTAGCTCTACAGAAAACTAAAGTTTATATAGCACCTCTTTAAATGATCTTACAACTCCACTATTTTTTCTTAACTAGAAAATACGTGGAGCTAAAACTATTTAACAAAAAACGATGAACGGAACTAAAAAAACATGAAGCAAGGAGTTCCAAACGTCCAATATAGACGTTGTTTAGTTCCCAAAAAATTTCGAGATTCCCCGTCACATCAAATCTATGGACACATGTATGAAGCACTAAATATAGACGAAAATAAAAACTGATTACACATTTTATCTGTAATTTGTGAGACGAATCTTTTGAGTCTAGTTAGTACATAATTGAATGATATTTGTCAAATACAAACAAAAGTGTTACAGACTTACAGTAGCCAAAACTAAAAAAATTTCACCAGCTAAACAAGGCCATAATCGTGGAAGACCTCGATCGCTCTCCACACCGGCCGGCCAACGCGTGTTGCACCACCGGTTTATATATATACACGACGACTCGCCGGTGCCGGCCGGCCAGCCCGCGAACGAACCCGGTACGCCTCCTCACAAGCTTAAGCGCTTATATAGCTTGCTAGCTTGCACAGTGCAGTCGATCTGATCGACGTACTAGCTACCTACTAGTAATATAATGCATGCGAGACCAATAGCTAGCAGCGACGCGCAGCAAGGTCCATCCATGGCGGCGGCGACGGCGGTTGATCGGGTGGTGTTCGCCCTGAACGGGCAGCGGTATGAGGTGGCCGGAGTCGACCCGTCGACGAGGCTGCTGGAGTTCATCCGCACCCAGACGCCCTTCAAGGGCCCCAAGCTCGGCTGCGGCGAAGGTACGTACACGTACAGTGCGTGCTAGGTATTAGTTTTCTCATCTGCTTCTGCTTGAGGTCATCATGCATACAAAATTTTAGATTACAACCGGATAGGACGAGTCATGGCCAGGCTTGTAATAACCATGCACCGTCTAAGCATGCATACAAAAGTTTAGATTGGAATCGGATAGGACGTCTCATGGGTAGGCTAAAATACATTATAACCATGCACCGTCAATTAGATTAATGAACAAGTAAATTTAGCTAATGCTAACAAATGCGGATCTTCTCACTGTTTCTCATCTGCTTCTACTTGAGGCCATCATTCATACAAAATTTTAGATTGCAATCGGATATAGGATGTCTCATGGGTAGCTAAAATATCCTGTAACCACGCACCGTGTCTAATTATATATACAAAAGTTTAGATTGAAATCGGATCCGATGTCTCACATGGATAGGCCAAAATATCCTGTAACCATGCACTGTCAATTAGATTAATGAACAAGTATTTTTTTGAGAATTACACCGTATAACACAAATGCTCACAACGCACGCACACTTGCCCCCTATAATCTTATTCGAAGACTGGTCAACAAATCTCAAGATTGACGAAGACATTATAGAGGTCTCTTTATCAACGAGAACGTCGCCTATCATAGAAAGAAAGTAGAACGTTGTTAAATCTTGAAATATATGCTCCAATGGAGAGTCAAATCAAGACTTGTGATGCTATTAAGGCTCTTGTAATCACTAGGCTAAAAAAAACCGTCCGCAATGAACAAGTAATGAACAAGTAGATTTGATTGGACGAATGATGGAAAAATTATCAACCTACAGTCGGCAACGGTTTTTTTCTAAAAAAATAATAATAATATGTATTGTCAGATCTAAAACAAAGTAGTACATTCGTCTGTTAGTTGAATAAATATGAAATTGAGGAACCAGCGCTGCACTAATCCAACGGTACATTTGGTACGGCTTCCGAACCAATCTGTCCTTCTCCTGAAGTAGTTTTTTTCTATAAAACCAACCAAACGGGTCGAGGAGGAGACGCTCTCTATAGATGTAGTCCCGTGTTTCCTGCTCCGTAGAGTGGAAGATAAAGAGAAAAGTTGAAAAATACCAGCTTCTCCCTACTAGTCCTTGTTCCTATGGTCCCACACGCCCAGTGAGGTAAGATTATTGATGATGGTGGGCAACGACATCCATCGGAAGGAGGAGCTCAAGTCGCCACAGAATCCCTGCCTGCCTGGTCGTCGTCATCTAAAAATTAAGGAGATCTGAAGGGGGTGTGAGCTCCACCACCGAGCATGCATGGGTCGTCGTCGACGTTGGGATGAGGAGGCGCATGTCGCGATGGCCAGTGTAGGAGCACAGGTTGCGACGGCCTCCATGGAGAGAAGGGTTGGCATGGAGGTCGGGCGCGAAGATGGGGTGACGGTAGTAGCGTAAGAGAGATGCAATTACAGGTGTGTGCGAGAGAGAGGAGATAGGAATGAAAGGGTGGAGAAAACAATGAAAAAATAGGGCAACGACAAGTAAGTCTTTGTGTCAGTGAATCCACAAGTGAAAAATATACAATGAGCTGTTTTGACAAACGACAAGTAAGTAATTACTTTATAAGTGAAGTTGTAGAAACAAATAAAACCTGCTCCATTGTAGAAGCCGGAGAATTTTATCATATGGACCCTAAAAACGGCAGGACAATAGAGAGTGCACTAGAGCGGTAGCAGTCGTGGCGTGCTCTATAGTCCAACGTCCATTGACATAGACTAATGCAGTCTGGTACGTGATCGCACCGATGACGACGATGCAGCCCGGCCCCTTAACTTTCTTTGGGGGTACGGTTGGATGGCAACTCGATAGTTAGAGTCAAAACTTTACTATGTATATGTACTAGCTACTAGATAATAGCTCACACATCGCTCTAATTGTGTCCCCATTACAGAATTGTATGTATGCATACGCATATATGATATATAGATGCAAAAACCAGCATCTAATTACAGTTGGGATGATCGAGGCAAAGATATTGAGGTGGCCTCCCTCGGTCCTAAGAGAAATATATTTCTAGGTTTTAGTGGCGGAATCAGAATTTTTGATTAAGAGGGACTAGACAATACCATGACACTTTATAAATAAAAAAAATATATATATACATTGTGTATGTCTCAATAGCTTTTTTAGTGCTTTTACATATGTATTTAGTATTCATAACAAAAAAAATACATTAAAATGGAAGAAATAGTAATTTTTATTTTTTCGCAAATACGCCAAAGGCTCCTGTTTCATTAAGTGGGTAGCAGGTTTACAAGCCTCTGCTAATGCCGAGCGAGATGCCCGCGCGAAGCGCACACACAGAGACAGAGTCGAGGAAACACACACGATACACACTAGGCGCCACACGCACGCAATCATCATGCATGTAAGAGTTGTCAAAAACTAAAAAAAAACATCATGCATGTAAGCAACACGCAAGTCCGGCGGCCCCGCTGCCGCTGGCTCGTCAACCCTCAACGCCCATGATGTTTGATCGGTCATTGCATATGGAGAGGTAGCTGTTGAATAATAATGCCTGCTAGGTCGTAGCTACTAAGATGTTGAACTATCTGCTTAGGAGCCCTTGTTTTAAAAAAGAGTATAATTCTCGATTTGAGTTCACTGATAGGGTGAGGTCTTGATTTCGAATCACACCGACCGTGAAGCGACGATTTTACGCGAAAAAATACGTAACTTGCAACTTCGACGGACCCTCACATGTGGCCTTCTTTACCACTCCACCTATCACTCACTTGTGTCTATTAAAGTTTAGTTCCCCATATATTATCCTAAACCGATTATTTGAGGCCCTAATAAATGGATTCAAATGGAAAAGTTGTCAACTACAAAGTTTGATAACTTTTCAAGATCTACAACTTTTATATTGGTAGTTTCTCCATCTGAGGTCATTTACAAAATTTGAATTTCAAATTTATGAGACTCAAACGTAGTTTTCGATGACAAGATGATCTCAAATAAAAAAAAATTAAACTACAAAGTTTCATAATTTTTTGAGATCTACAACTTTCATTTTAGAAGTTTTTTCAAACGAGGTTATTTAAAAGCTTAAAAAATTCAATTTCAAATTATTTCTACAGGCGGTTTTCTTAAACAATCGCCTGTAAAAATCAATTTCAAAGTATGTATTTCTACAGACGGTTTTGTTAGAAAAATCGCCAGTAAAAATTGATTTTTACAGACGGTTTTTTAGTCTGGCCCGCTGATTTCTTTTCACAGACGTTTTCTAATTGAAACCGCCTGTAAAAAATATTCACTGCCAGCATAGAGCGGTTATGTACTGGTGAGGATCCGGTGAATAGCTCGGCGTTAGTGAGCTCCTTCTGTCCCCCTCCGATGAGGGGTGTTTTGGTCATCCTACACATCATAGTGTCATGCTTAGTCTCTTTTAATCCACCAAACCAAACAGGAGTGACTAAGTTTAGCAACTAGTTTACCTGACTAAAATTTAGCAGACTTGAACCAAACAATGAAACAAATAGGCTCTAAGTTAAAAAAACAATATTGTTATCCATATCTATAAATAGATTTATATTTCATATTCATAAAATATGCTAACTTGTTTTTTAAGCAGCATTTTTCTGACAAAATGTAATTGTGTACTCCCTTCGTCTCACAAATAAATGCACTTTTTTAACTGATGCGATTCATGTTTGATCATTCGTCTTATTTACATTTTTTATGCAAATACTAAAATAAATAAATCATTATAAAATATATATCTAACAATAAAATAAGTCATAAAAAATAAATAATATTTATTATTTTTTTGAATAAGACGAACGGTCAAATATGAATCATAGAAGTCAAAGAAATGTGTCTATTTGTGGGATGGAGGGAGTAGTTGGCTAACTAGTTATTACAAGTAGCATTTTTCTGACAAAGCATGTAAACTTTCTTGGCCTATATGTTACATAGATTTGGATTTCAAAGACCCTAAAACATTGTTATTATCATTGAAAAAATATGCATGTGTACATCCATTTGGCCTGTAAACTTTGTTGCTAAAATTTTGCCCCTTTATATGCCTCGATGTTGTCATCATTGAAAGAATATTTTATCCGAGTTCAAACACGTGCCGACGTACGATCATGCTGGGGGTGATCATAAATGGATTATGGATGACATACGTGGATATGCCGTATTATGAGATGCAAAATATCATGTGATGTGGTGGCTTAAGCTTGAGTATCAATTAAACTATCTTCGGAGATAGCGATTGGGCTATAGTAGCGTACTACATGTGTGATTATAGACCTGCCGTGGTCCAAAGACGTGCAATAGTTGTCAATTCTTTTTTCTTTTTCTTTTTATTTTTATTTTAGGAATGGTGCATGAATCTCACAGCTATAAGAAAAACCAGTCCAAAGATTTGCAACGCCATCGTTTCGTACTTTTTTTTTGCAGTTAAAATTGATCATTTATAGATTCAAAAAAAACCTTATATTAAGGTCCTATTTGAACCGACTAAAATAAGTTACTAGCTGCTAAAAAGAGCTCTAGCCGATTCAAACAGTCCAACTTAGAGCTTATTTTGAACTAATAAGTTTATAATCTAACTTATAGCTTTTTTTGAATTATTTCACTACCCAGCTTATAAAAAGCTGGTGTTATAATGAGCTGGTGTTACGTTAATACTTTACTCCCGCCATTGTAAGTTATAAAATGTTTTGTCTTTTCTAGATTCATATCTTTTGCTACCCACGTAGATATGAGTTGTATCGAGGTAGTAAAACTATGTATCTAAAAATATTAAAATATATATCTTATAATTTAGAATTGAGGGAGTAGTAGCTAAAAATAGCAGGTGGACATCTAGAGAGGTCGGCTAATTATTAGCAGATTGAAGTGCTAACAATTAGTTTATTAGTTGGTGAAGGGATGCCAATAGGGGATAATAGTTCATATGCACCTTGAACCAACTAACAATCACTTATTAGTAGGTGGACCTAAATAAGCAACTTTTTAAGGGAAAAAGGCAACTACTAATAGCTTTTTAGCTATTACTATCTAATTATCAACACTAGTGGATCCAAATGGAACTCAACCAATAGGTTAGCTAATAACCCTTCTAAGGAAAAGGTATTAACTAATTTCACTACTATATAAACTATTTTTTCGAGGTGCATCCTATTTAGTCTAGAGACAACTACATCAAGAACCATCTAAGTCTACATAATTTAAAATTCTTTTTTTTAGTTTTTCAAATGACATTGGATGGAGAACAATATATACTAAAATTATAGTAGTCTAAGGGAACCAAAATTTTGTAGTTGACTACTTTTTTATTTGAAACCATTTAGAGTTCAAAAATTATGTTTTAAGTTCTTAGATTGGCAATTTTATTTGTTGAATTTTTTAAATGACTTTAGATGGAGAAATGATCTAAACTAAAGCTATAACTGGAAGAGATCTAAAACTTAAGTTTAATTTTTTTCATTTAGATTAGCTTAGTGTGTCTAATAGTCACTACAACATATGCTATAGTGAATATAAAAAGCATACTGTATCAACCACTTAGTCTGAAGTGACTTAAAGGTGAAGTAGAAAGAAAGGAACAAAGAGGACTTGAGTTGTGAGCAGTGGCGAATCTATGATTTTGTCTAAGGGTATGCTGTCCACAAAAAAAATTATATACTATTCGGTAAATCCATTTTAGTAATTCAGTAATAGTTGTAAAATTGACAACATGATTCGATATATATATGTACTAAATAACACAATAAGGGTTAAAGTCATGGATTAAGTTCAAACCATCTACGAAGTATAGTATAAATAGTTTCAAAAGCCATACCAATAATTGAAATAAGGCATAAAAAGAGAACCAGAGACTTACAATGCTATTCTTGTGACTTTTTTTTGACGCTTTCGTTGATCATATTATCTTCATCAACTTTAAAGAAAATATTCCACTCAATGAAAGTGACCAGACAGTCATGCAAAAGACTATCTCCCATCTTATTTGTTATCTTGTTTTCGCAAAAACCATTACAGAAAATACCCTTTCAACACTTGTCGTTGCCATAGTTAGAAGAAATACATGGAGGATGATGTTGCATACAGTTTTGTAATAAGATCCTATCGAGTATCTCCAGGCCTAAGCAAACCCATTTCTTGATGTAATCCAGTTCCAGATTCAATTTTACCACAGTCAAGTACTTTATTGACATTCTCAAGCCAAAGAACGGGACACGAGGTCACAAGGACTAGTAGGCCGGGCAGGGCGGCGAGATGACTCCAATAAGTCCAACCGATGTGCTGCGCCTCGATCGATCGGTAATTCTGAATTGGCGTTGCCGCGCGCGACGGCGTTGTCCCTTGATCTTGTCTACGTTGCTTGCCGCATGCATGGGCCGCATTCCCACTTGGGCGTCACGCTCGCTCAGCACTCGCAGGCCTGCCTCTCACTCGTGGCTCCTCATTAACTACCATGCTTATTGGCAGTCAGGCTCCGCTCTCCGCCACTGGTTGTGAGTTTGATCCCCATGACTACAGACGTGTAATGTGTCTATTTTGAGTGACACGCAGCTCTTGGAAGTTGCCTAGTGGGCTTCTCCCAAGGTAATTTTTGCTGTTTTTTTTATCTGATTTGTAAATTTTGTAAACAATTTCTAAAGGCGGTTGGATTCGTTGACTACCTCAGAATAGTGAGGTGTCGGTTCGTATAGAAATCGGTTTTTAGAGATGATCTCTGAAAATAGATTATGAAAAAAACTAAAATAACTTATGATACGAAGAAGAAGGGAGAGAGTAGTTCGTATCATAAGTTATTCTAGCTTTTTCATAATATATTTTCAGAGATCACATTGACATATGAGGACATGTACTAACACTTATCGTGTCTTCATTAGTCGAATCAACTATTATGTCGAATCCATGTGTTAGTTCAAAAAAGGATTGTAAGTAGTGTGAGCACATCTCAGTGTCACATCAATTACTTCAATCCATATTTTTTTTCTAGTTTTTTCCTTAAAATAAAGAAAAATTATTTGACTTATCATGATTAATACTCCTCTGCTTCTAAATTATAGTATGTTTTGTTTTTCCTATGTGTCTAGAAAAGCCAAAATGTCATATAAATTACAATCTAAATTATAAGGCGTTGTGGTTTTCCTATGTATCAAAAAGTGGAAAAATGCAAAATCAGTCTCAGAACGCTAAAGTTATTTTTATCACATTTTAATATCCATCCAAGTTCTAAATTATTTTTTTCATCCTTTCAAAATTATCCCTAAAATATGATAATAGCACATTAAACAAATGGGAATAAGATTTTATCCATTGGTGTTCATCTCTGTCTAGAGTTGGGGAACTATTAGCATAATAGTACGTCCACAGATCTTCATAGGCTAAAAACATCCACATAAGAGCATCTCCAACATTGAGGCCTTGAGAAAAAAAAGTATAGGTCTATCAAAGCCTCTACTCAAGTCCTTAGATTTGGATGGCTCTTAAATCATCCTATCGACACTCATTCCTAGAAACTCTCCACCTGGCCCCTACTTGGCAATTGAAGCTGTTTCTCACAAGTGCGAGTCCTCTCCTTTGGCACGAGATCCCACTCCTCGCGCGCACAACTCCCTTTTCCCGAGGAGCCCCTACGGCAGTGGGCACCTCCCCCAGTGACCCATCGAGCGGCTCCCACGACAAGCCCGTGCTGGAGCGGATCCCTATAAGGTCGCGGTGAGTGGTCTGCTCCACAAGTGAGCCCCTACGGGTCCCGTAGCGAGCGGTTCAAATCCTAGTGAGGCTGCAGCGAGGCATGCGCCTAGGCGAGAGGCCTCTTGCAAGCAGCTATGGATCCCGGCGAGGCCACACCGAGGCCTGACCCTGCAGGAGCAGCTCCCCCGGTATGGCCTGCCCCTACGGGAGAGGATCCGACAGCGGCCTCATGGAGACCGATGTATAGTAGCCTTCTCATAGCAAAGATCGATTCCCCCGCGAGGCGTGCCCCTACAGGGCAGGATCTGCTGGCAGCCTCGATAAGACTGATGATAGAAAATGACAATTGGGTCAGTGTCTCTCAAAAAAAAAGATTTGAGGGCTTTTGTTGGAGTAGATAAAAAAACTAGGCCTTAAAAAATGAGGGGAAGCCCTTAAATAAAAAATACTAGCTCTAATTTGAGATATTATTATATTTGAATCAATCTTTGTGTATTGAAGTGAATTATGATAAAAACTACTCTCTTCGTTCCAAATAAAAAATATTTTAGGTTTTTTATACGTAGCTTTATCTATGTACTTAAATATACATTTTATTTAGATATATAATAAAAAGGTGTCTCGAAAACTAAGGATCTTATAATTTAAAACAAAAGAATTACTTATTTTTCACCTTAATCTACTCCAATATATATGGACTAAGATAAATACATGTGCATTCAAATAGTGTCTTAGTTTATTTAAGTTTAGTATTTTAAAAGTAATGTAGAGTTAAACATATAGTTAGTCGACCTCCAACTTTAAAACATCACTTATTTATCACCAGAAGAGTTAAATACATGAGCGGTCTCTGGACTTATCAAAAGCTAAAACTTAGCTGAACAAACTTTAGAAATATACTTCTGGATCTCTAAACTTGTTAAGTAGCAGACTGCACATTGTTAAATGGTGCACTATAGAGTATATAGACTATATCAAACTGCGGCGTACCACTTAATAATAAGTTTAGAGATCCATAAATATGTTTTCAAAGTCTGCGCTCCTAAATGACATTCTTTGATAAATTTGAGAGCGGTTTATGTATTTAACTCTAATTGAATGGTATAATAAGACTTGTGAAGAAGATTTTGCTTTGACGCTTTTCGTCGAATAGCTTGCAAACACCTTTTCCCACCTCGAGCGACGCCGTCGCGCGAGAGCCGCCCGCCAGTCTCCACGCTCTCTAGCCGTCGACGCATGAAGAAGCCGCCATTCCTGTGCCTTGCTTCGCTGATGCGCTGCAGAAACCGGAAAGGGACTTTCCTGTCCATGGCGCATGAGTTGGGGTGGCCGCGGAATGCTGCCACGAGATGAGCTCGCTCCGGACAGAATTGCGGCAGAGATGCCGCCGGTATCGAGCTCCTTTAGTTCGTTTGGTCTTGGTGGCGCCCTTTACATGATTACATCCATCAGTGACACCAGGGTAACGAAACAATGTTCTATTTGTCCTATGTAGTACGACTTCAGATTCAGGTTAGGTTTACATTGCTTGATATAGATAGGAATTTTTTTGGGTCAGCGAACTTGTGAGGGAGTTGAATCTAGAGAGTGGGCTATCTGCCTGGTTGTGTGACATTGCAGGTATTAGGAAGTTTTTTGGCAAGGCTCTTAAATGTTCATGGAAAGGCCACTAAAATACAATGTTAAAAGTATCTCTTCTGAAAAAGAAGCATGCAGATATTTGTAGTTTGTATCCGCATGACAGTAATCCTTAAAATTGCAAGGTTGTGAACTGAATTAATTCGTTACCAATCACTTTGTTGACTATATTTGTTTTTTTTTTGGAGGTTGAAATTCAGGTTTGGAATTAAAAATCTTTACCGGACAAGTCAAATCGCAACATATTTGGTTATTTTAGTTAGATTCAGATCCTTCAGTTCAATCTATTCTTGCACATCTGTGTGGTATATTTAGTATGACTTGTTCTCATTAATTCATATTGCAGGCGGTTGTGGGGCTTGTGTTGTCCTTATAGCAAAGTATAACCCAAAGACGGATGAAGTGACTGAATTTACAGCAAGTTCATGCCTGACACTTCTTTACACATTAAATTTCTGTTCGGTTATCACTACTGAGGGTCTGGGGAATTCCCGGGATGGCTTTCATGCTGTTCAGGAAAGGATGTCGGGGTTTCATGCTTCTCAGTGTGGCTTCTGCACTCCTGGAATGTGCATGTCTATTTTCACTTCCCTTATCAATGCTGACAAATCCAATAGTCCTGAACCACCAAAGGGGTTCTCAAAACTAAAAGTATCAGAAGCAGAAAAGGCTTTCTCTGGCAACATGTGCAGATGCACTGGTTACCGTCCAATTGTTGATGCCTGCAAAAGTTTTGCATCA
>Ga0182004_10002275_pt1 | contig 14826 bp, 6 predicted proteins | sample Sormic07211540_1_FD_120479 | JGI IMG/M metagenome (GOLD analysis project Ga0182004, IMG submission 120479) | Endophyte microbial communities from Sorghum bicolor roots, Mead, Nebraska, USA - 072115-40_1 MetaG | ecosystem: Host-associated > Plants > Roots > Unclassified | place: USA: Nebraska...
TCTTAATTAGTACACTCACGTTCTCCGTGGAAAATCGATACTCTGGAATACTCCCGGGTGAAGGCTACATCGGTATCCGTGCGCTTGCGGATTTTTCTGTTTGCGTTTAAAATACCCAACAAGAACCAAACTTTGTTTTGGAAAGTTTGCGATTCGATAAAGTTTTGGTGCTAAGACAGCACCGGACGCTAGCACCGGACGCAGCAGAGCCATTGTTGGCGTGTCCGGTGAGTGTTGACTTGGGTTAGTGTGTCAAAGTGCCTAGGGTTAGGCACCAGACTCATCGAGGTGCGTTCGGTCCCGTACCCAGAGAGGTCTGCATTCTGCCTCCTCACCGGATGCTGTCTCGACGGGGCACCGAACCCTGTGCTGTGCGTCCGGTGCTCGGTAGTTTGCAAGTACAACTAGCCGTTAATGGGGCACCAGACGCTTTGCGGAGCGTGTCCGGTGCAACATTGAGCGCGTCCGGTGCACCCGTTTTCTGTGGAATTCGAGTGCCCGACCCTTGGACTTGATGGGGAGTATTTATACTCTACCTCGTCCATAGGAGGTCTCTTGCCCATTTTTTCAACTGAGAAACACCTTGTGGTGCAAGAGAGAAGCAAGAGCCTAGAGAGGATTGAGAATTGAGAGATTTCTTGAGTGAATCCTTCTCTAATGGGTTCCAAGAGTTCAAGTGTGCATCCATCACTCTCTAGAGCCTTGTTTGGGTCAAGTGAGAGTTCTTTGCTTGTTACTCTTGGTGATCGCCATCACCTAGACAGTTTAGTGGTGATTGGAGGCATGAAGACCACCCGGAGTTCTTGTGGGTGGCTCGTGTCAAGCTTGTAAGCGGTTTTGGATGATTCACCGCGACGGAGTGTCGAAGAATCAGCCTGTGGAGAGCACTTGGTCCTTGCGCGGACCAAGGGGGAGCAAGACCCTTGCGTGGGTGCTCCAACGAGGACTAGTGGAGAGTGGCAACTCTTTGATACCTCGACAAAACATCACCGTGTCCTTCTTGCTGCCATCCTTTATATTCTAGAATTTACTTTCTTTACATTCCTAGAATTGCCATGCTAGTATAGGATTGAAACTAGGTTGCAAAACTTTTATCCGGTAGCTCTCTAGAACACACTTAGACACAAGGGGTTGAATTGGAGCTTATAGGTTGCTTAAATTTTTAGAGAAGCCCAATTCACCCCCCTCTTGGGCATCTTGATCCTTTCAAATCTAACTTGGTTTAAACTTTTGACAAGCTTCTTCACACATTCTTCAATGGTTATCTTGACAAATTTGAGTTAAACACTTGATTGCTCATTAGCTAGATCAAACACTAGGCTCACAAGCCAATAAACAAGTCATATGCCACCAGTAGATCATAACAAGCATAGAAGCAATAGTGGTACTGTATGCACTTCAAATTTATTTAGTTTGAAATGAATGACGTAGCTAGCACTAGATCATGTCTATATGCACTATGTCATGCTGGTAAGGTATGAATGCACATGCCAAGCAATTTTACCTTTGCTTTGTTGGAGGAGAGTCATGTCACATATATTCAACTCATGTTGGAGAAGTCAAGGATGTTCATCAATTCATTTCTTAGCTTGCAAAATCTTGCTTAATCAAGTGGGTTGATGAATATATCGAAAAGTTGATATTTAGTGTCCTCACTCTCAAATACAAACTAAAATACTACAGTAGCTAAATCCAAAAATTTTCAAGAAGCCCTAGTATTTTATTTGATTGGTTTCTGTTTAGCGTAGCTGGGCCTAAGCAAAACTCAGTCTCAGACTGTCAGCCCATGAAGCCCGACTAGTATCCTCTACAGACCACATGCCACAGTCCACACACGCACTTGTACAGTGCGATACGCTACCCGAAAAGGAAAAAGTCACTGAGCTCAGGCTCAGCCGAACTGACGCCATTAAAACCATGGCCACCGTGCCGTCGCCGCCGCCGTCCCCGTCGCCGCGTCCTCCCCCGCGCACCGCCTTCTCGCCTCGCTGCACCGCCCTTCAGAACCCATCGGCCTACATGTACCACTGCCAGCTTCTTAACGGCGCGCCCCAGGGGTATGCGTCGCCGCGCCACGCGCGCGCGCGGCCCCCTCGGGAGCGGGAGCTGGACCTCGCCGCTTCCTACGCGCGTGAGATCGGCGCCTGCGTCCGCGAGCGGCGCTGGGGCGCAGCGTGCGAGGCGTTTGCGTCCATGCGCACCGCGGGAGCCGCGCCAGACAGGTTCCTCCTCCCGCAGGTGCTCCGCGCTTGCGCCGGCCTTGGTGCGCCCCGCCTTGCGTCCGCCGCGCACGCGCTCGCCGCCAAGGGCGGGGCTGCGCTAGCGGGGGACCCCGTCGTCGGGAACGCGATCGTCGCCATGTATGCGGCGCTGGGGGACGTGGCCTCCGCGCGCGCCGCGTTCGCGTCGCTGCCCGACCGCGACGTCGTGGCGTGGACCGCACTCATCAGCGCGCACGCCGACGCTGGGGAGCTGGAAGAGGCCTTCGACCTGTTTGAAGAGATGCAAGAAAGCGGCGTTCGCCCGGACGTGATTTCATGGAACACGCTGGTGTCTGGATTTGCAAGAAGTGGTGACCTCGTTGCTGCTCTGCATCTGTTTGACGAGATGCGGCAAAGAGGTGTCGACCCGGGAGTCAATTCTTGGAACTGCATCATCTCGGGTTGTGTGCAGAATGCACTGTATGACGAGGCTTTGGAGTTTTTTCTGGAGATGTGTGAGAGTGAGAGGCCTGATGCGGTGACTGTGGCTAGTATTCTCCCTGCTTGTGCTGGCTTGCAGGCACTAGGCATTGGAAAGCAGCTGCATTCTTATGTTTTGCGGTGTGGAATCAAGATCAATGTTTATGTTGGAGCATCTCTGATTGCCTTGTACTCTGAGTGTGGAGAATTTGATGATGCGAGAGTTGTTTTTTCCACCATTCAGGAGAAGAATGTCAATGTGTGGAATGAGTTAGTTCAATCATATATCAGAGAGGGGAGCATGGACAAAGCTTGGGAGGCTTTTGACTTGATGCAGGAGGATGGATTGGAGCCTGACATTGTCACCTATAACAGTTTCATTGCTGCATATGCTAAAGTGGGTCAGAATGAACAAGCATATGAACTGTTTTCACGCATGGCTGATGTTGGCTTAAAGCCAAATGTGGTCTCAATGAATGCATTAATTTGTGGTTTGCATCGACATGGCCTTTACACAGATGCACTTGAAGCTTTTAGATACATGCAGCGTTCCAGTGACGGAAAATCAAAGGGTTGGGCATTTCTTGATAATTGTGACCCAATTCAACCAACTGGCACAACCATTACTGGTGTCCTTTCATTATTGGCAGACCTCAAGTTAGATCGTCTCGGGAAGGAAGTACACTGCTACGCTTTAAAGAATGGTTTGGCATCAAACATCTATATTTCAAGCAAACTAGTCGACCTTTATGGTAAGATTGGTGACATGACGTCTGCTGCTAATGTCTTCCAGAAAATTGGGAACAAGAATGTTGTCACATGGAACAGTCTGATGGCAGCCTACAAGCATAATAGGATGCCAGAAGTAACACTGAAGCTGCTCGGTGAAATGTTCCAGTCCAATTTGCATCCCAATTTGGTTACAGTACACATAGCTCTTATGTCGTGTGGTGTGACAATGGCATTGGGATACGGTAGAGAACTGCACAGCTACATCACAAAATGCTGGCCTGGTGGTTACCCAACTACTCTTGCAAGTGCTTTGATAAATATGTATGGCAAATGTGGTAATATTGAGGATGCCAGGTTGGTTTTCAAGTCCACGGTTCCAAAGGACATAGCAGTATGGAATGCAATGATGAGTTGCTACTTGCTTCATAGGATGCCTATGGATATTATAGATCTGTTCAATTATTTGGAACAGTCTGGTATTCAACCAGACCACATTACTTTCATTTTACTTCTTTCAGCTTGTAAGCAAGAAGGTCTGTTTGAGGAAGCTCAGAGCTATTTCTACAATATGGAAGATGTATATGGCATAAAACCATCTTTAAAACACTATACTTGCATGGTTGACATCATGGGATCAGCCGGGCTACTGGCGGAGTCACTGACACTTATCCAGAAGATGCCGCTGAAACCAGATGCATGCCTATGGTCTACTGTGCTTAAAGCTTGTAAGCTGCACTCAAATCTAGAGATTGGGGAAAAGGCAGCAAAAGCTCTTTTCGAGCTTGAACCACATAATCCTTCAAACTACATGGTGCTTTCGAATATATATGCAGACACAGGCTTGTTGGATGCCAGCGAGGCTGTGAGGGATGCCATGACAGAGCAAGGGTTACATGTTGATAGACAATGCAGCTGGTTATACAATGGTACAACTGTGCACTCTTTTGAGGCTGGAAATTTGTCACATCCTGCAATTGATGCAATTTTGAGTACATGGAAACATTTAACTGTCAGGATGGAGCAATCTAGGTACTCCACTGAAGATATTGGCCCCTATTACAATGTAGAAGTTGACCCACTGTCATGCCACCACACAGAGAAGATTGCGGTGTGTTATGGGCTCATCTCCACATATGATCACCAACCGATACGCATCTCAAAGAATTTTAGAATGTGCATGGAGTGCCATTCATCCATCAAGTTCATCTCAAGGGATATGAACCGGGAAATAATCGTTTCAGATGGTTGCACCTATCACCATTTTAAGGATGGTACATGCAGCTGCAGAGATGCATGGTAAAAGAAGGGAACTGACTAAAATTGTGGATCGTGTATGCCATGAAAATTGTGTTTAGGTACACCAATATCTGCCTGGTGACATTTGCACACTTGCACTATCAGTTATGGCCGGTATCAACAATCAATGTCACCATCTTGAACCATTCAACATTTCCGTGTATATCTAGTTTGCTCTCCTGGGAGCCAGGGCAACAGATATGACCAGCTTCATGTGAGAATCTGGAGCTTTTTACTGTGAAATACTGATTTTTGCAGTATATTTCCGCAAATTTGCAAGAGACAAAGGCTATAGTAACAATCTAACAATCAAGACTGGACAAGGTATACATCTTTCCCATGTTATTTAATGTTCTATAAGTTTCATTGTTGCATGTTTTGAGTATATTGATTTGCTAAGAAAACACTGATTTCAAATAAAATAGAGTATGCATCCTTCATATTAGAGACAACGGAAGATAAAAAAAACTACTGATACGTTTACAGATAGAAACTGCAATGAAGTTTTTTTTTGTGGAGAAATATTAAGACCTCCCCTCAGTTTTTTTTGTACTCTATAATTATTCTATAAACTAGGATTACAGGCAATAAGTACTGTTCTACTATGTTTCTTTCTGTCACCGTTCTAGAGGATTTGAGATACGGTTTATGTTCACCTTATATAGATAATACACCTCTTTCAGTTCCTACAGATTTAAGTGAAGCAACTCATGGGACACATTTTTTATTAATTTAAGTACCGACTTCAGTCTTGCCAATATTTTCTTTTCCAATTCATGCTTCTAAGAAAAGTTATTGATTTTTATAATGCAGGTTCCTCACGAGATCCAATCAGAGGCCAAGTATTAAAATTATTTCATATGTTAGCTATCAAGTAATTAATTTTACTAATATTTTGGGTGTAAATCAAGCTCAATGCCTCATTGATTAGAGTTATGCACTTGTAGTCAATTATCAACACATATATATTTGAAGGTTCCAGTTACCCTGTTGTAATACAAATGTATAAATAGGTTGTTCTAACAAGCTCTAAGTTCTATGACCTTGCATGCACATTTTAATTGGAATTTCAGTAAAATTTGGATTGTGATCACCCGCTTTTGGTACAAGATTCCTATTAAAGAGATTATCTGATAAATATTACAATATGCAACCTCAGACTGGTTGCACTATTTCTGAAAATAATGGTTACGACCATTTGTTCAGTTCCTCCTTAATTGATTTCTGCAATTTGTTTGAACATAGTGCCATTGAAACATTCTTTGCTCATTTATTGGCATTAATATGTAAATACATTTTTGCCTTTTTGCCGTTTCAGTTTTTTTTTGGTACCACATTTTCTTGGTGCTCTTCACTCCATTTATGATAAATGGGGCTTAACCTTTTTAGCGAACTTAGTCTTTATTAATACCTTTTTCAGTTGGATATTCACCAAAGTGCAGATGTTGCATGACCATTCTCCATGATTGGCCTAGGTAACATTGTAACACCTGGTTGGTAATAAATGTTTCTTGAAATGCATCTGCTACTTCGAATTGGTTATTGAATATTAGTCGAAGCATACTATCATCTCTCAAGCTTCCTTACCTACAAGAAATTTCAGAGTCCACCATTGTAATTACACAAGGGATCAGTAATTCAGGGTCACCCTGCTACAAACAAAAAGCAGCAGCACAGAGCACACCCACTACTAAGTGATTTACCCTTTTCTTTTGATTTCCTAATTGCACTTCACCCTGATGGTGCCTTGACAAAAATTGTGATCTCTTCGCTGATGCTATTGCCTTTTTGGTTATCATCTCCGTGACTTGGTACCTACCTGTGATGCATCTGAACCAACCGGCACAAGTGGCCTCCATTCAATACACCATAAAAAAGGATTAGGCGCCTCAGCTCTATTTTTTTTTTCCAGTTGTCCTTGCTAGTGAGCAACCAAGTACACTTGCAAGCTTAAAACTCCAGGAGTTTCCTAAATGAACTCCCAATTTAGATTTTTTGGCAAAAAGATAAAAAGATCTTTTCAACAGTTTGGTAAAAAATTACTCCTTAAAAGTAAGAACTTGGTAAATCGCCTCTCCAACTTGTAAGTTCCCTCAGTCGATAGGAACTCTATATCCGCTCCCCGGTGTTTTTATCAGAGTAAATTGGACATATGAGTAATTTAAGAAAGAAAAAGGTATTAGGTGAAAAAGCAGTAAGAAAAAGAAACTATTAAAGAAGGCTTGTTTGTTAGAAATAGTTCGAGTTCCCAATGCAAAATCGTTGGAAATCTAGTATAGTAAAGTTTTGAAAAGGGAAATAAATTGAGGTTGCTATTTATTTTTGTTAACTCGTTAAACTTATTAGTTTAGCAAGTTAATTATAGGAAACACCTATATTACTCTTAGAATAGAAAGGCAGGGAAATGCCTTTACACAAAACAACTTTCTTTATTCTTCTCTTCTCAGTTACACTTAGTTTATTCTTCTCTTCTCAGTTACACTTAGTTTATTTTTTTCACATTTCCTACGTCTCAAACGCCTGAGATTACGGAAAGCTTCAGGCGATGATGCCCACTCCCCATGCGCTCCTCCCCACGAGGCTCCTCCCTCGGGCCCCTCCGGTGGTGGCAACGCCAGCGAGGTAGGCGGTTTCTCCTCCTAGATCTTTGAGTTAGGGTTCCAACGAGCTTCTCCCCCCCCCCCTCTCTCTCAACTCCGGCGAGCTTCTCCTCTCTCTCCCAACTTTAGTGACCTCAGAAAAAGGAGGGCCCCTGGGAAGGTAGGCAAGCTAGACGGTGAGGATGGCGCCCGGGTGGTTTGATGCCCTAGCGGCGGTGGAGGTGGCCAAGCCAGGTCGTGACGGTGGGAGTCATGGCCGTTCGCCGGAGTTAGAGAAGAAAGCGGTGGCGGGAGGGGAGAAGGAAAGAGAGAGGCTGCCGCAAGCGCGGTAGGGTCTCTCAAATGGGCTGATGCCACACTGGTGGTCTCTTTATAAACTCACTCACGCATGCGGCTGACCCAACACATGTAAGCGCGCGACAATGCTGCACATGATTTTAGTGAATGCATTATAGCCTATAGGCTATAGGTGACAAGAACAAGTCTAGGTATTCTCCTGTAGTCTCGTGGCATCCTTAGTTGATGCCAATTCAGGAAGTCTTGTTTTCCAAAAAAAAAGACATAAAAAATCAGAAAGTGTTAAAGTTCTACACAAGCTTTAATGGGAACGATGATGAGAACATGGCCTTCTCAATAAAGCAATATTCGGCTGGCGAAGAACCAAAAGTTCAATTTTGATGGACTTCTACTTTGAGACATATTTGAATCTATCAAGTAATGACATGTACATGTGGAACCAAGTGAACTATACCAAAAATCACTATATAAATATATGAATGACTCATCTTATAATCAATAGTTATATCCGTAGGTATCATGTCAGGCTTACTGTAAAAAGGAAAGGTATGGACATGCATCTTACTAACTATGGCTCGTCCATAGTGTAGATACCGTCATGACTGAGACTCGAGACAGTTCTACTCTTCAGTTTCTACAGGTAGCAAGTAGTCTAGACGTGTTTATAGCTGCTTTTATTCAGCTAATTGGCCTTCTTTTACATAAGCATTGGCCTCACGTACACGTACACAATTGTACTACATCTGCCGTCAGTCTTGGTACGCTAGGTCACTGTTCTCTCACTTTGCTAGGTCACTGTTCTCTCACTTTGGCCTTGTTTAGTTCCTAAAAATTTTGCAAAATATAAATAGTACCACTTTCATTTGTATTTGACAAATATTATCCAATCATATACTAACTAGACTCAAAAGATTCGTCTCGTCAATTTCGACCAAACTGTGCAATTAGTTTTTATTTTCGTCTATATTTAATACTTCATGTATGCTTCTAAAGATTTAATGTGACGGAGAATCTTAAAAATTTTGCAAAATATTTTGGGAACTAAACAAGGCCTTTGTCAAAACTATTTTGTTTGTCTGAGAAGCCATGACAGAAAGTACTGTTGACTGATTTATTATAAAAGAAAAATAATGCTGAATGGCTAACAGATTCGGCTGATAAGCTCAAGCGAATAACAGAATATATCCTCCTTTTCCAGAACCTGTGGCGAATCTACTTACATTTGAGCGGTGCGGATGCTCTCACGGGAAAACGTATTAACAACAATTACTACCAAGGCCTTGTTTAGTTTCAAAATATTTTGCAAAATGGACACTGTAGCTTTTTTGTTTGTATTTGACAAATATTGTCCAATCATGGACTAACTAGGCTCAAAAGATTTATCTCGTCAATTCCGACCAAACTGTGCAATTAGTTTTTATTTTTGTCTATATTTAGTACTTCATACATGTGTCTAAAGATTTGACGTGACGAAAAATTTGAAAATTTTTGCAAAATTTTTTGGGAACTAAACAAGGCCCAATTCTTCAACATATATGTGTATGGCATAAATGATAAATCCATGCAACCACAGGACACCTTTATCCAATGTGCTCAACTTACCTGCTTACATTGAAGTGCTTCCCGGTTGAGATTTGCACGTGAGTAGTTTCGAGTTGAGGACCCGCAGCCTTAAGGCTCTAGGGCAAAACACATATCCCAAAATGTGCGTACAGTAGTTCTTTCAAGTAAACACCAAATATACTTACTACAGACTATACCAAATAAATAGACATGAAACACCTAAATGAGCCTCAAGATTAAAACGAAAAGAATGTTTATTTCCTAACCAAACTAGAGAACAGACTCCAATACCATATCTGTAGAGACAAAAAAAAGGCCTTGTTTTAATCCAAGCCTGCTACATATTTGCCGTATCCTCATAAATAATCTATCTTCATGTGGGCGGTAGGACTAGAAATAATGACTGGACTCTATCTCAGGAGCTATGGGTCGAATCATTTTGGATGGTGCAGCTGCGCGTCACTTCTCGGCTTCTGAGCAGCAGATGCTGGGAGAGGAACAGGGACTCGAACAAAAAGAATTACGTGCTGGAAACATGCGAGCCTGCTTCTGGTAGCCACAACTTCTTCCGGATGATCAAGATCATTTCGTTCTCCTCTGATTCTGGGTTGGGCTCAGCATCTACAACAGTTATTGCTTCCCAGTGAAGTGCGTGGAGGTATTTCTTGATGAATTCAATGATAGTGCTCTTGTCCCTCACGATGGCAAACCCAGTCGGCCTGAGGATACGATCCATTTCAAGGAGCAGGTCTTCGGCACTGCAACCTCTTTTATCAAGGTCAGAGAAGACTGCCCATGCGTGGAGAAGATCATATGTTCGAGGATAGGTTGAAAAGGCTTCACACCTGCAAACACATTATTGTATTTGAGTAAATTGTAAATGTGGAAGCACAATATTCCCGCTTCTATGGAAACTTGCCAATAATAACAATCTTCCTTGATTGCAAAACAATGCGGGCCTAATGATTAACATTTGCAATGGAAAGGCAACAAAACCTTCACTCAATCCAGAAAAACAGGAAATGTAACTCAAGAATATAGTTTCAGTTGCCCAACTCTGGATCTGCCTCTTTCTTATAGAGCTTTAGAGGCCTCAACCATAGGCTCAAGATCGCACTGCTAAACTTCATGCTAATTTTCACAACAAAGAGTACAGCATACAAGGCACATCACAACACTTTTTGAGAAGCTAAAGAATAGACACAACATAAGACTTATTGGATGGGAAACTGACCAATAGACATACAATGTTAGCATTACAGGCCAAATACCATTGCAGCAATCAAAACAGATTTCCTTTAACACAAGACACCCAGTATTTTGAGATGCATCAAGGGTAGAACAGTAGCAGAATGGTTCTAATGAGCTTCATCCTAAAGGTACTTGTTATGTCTAAAATACCAAGGATAAATTCTAACAAGGAAACACTCCTCACAAAGTATTGAAGGAATCACTCCCAAGTTATAGTTGCATAGGTCGGCACAGCCAATAAGTTCAACAGTGTTTCATCATAAAAATTCATCCGATCTTGTAAATTGTAACCTAAAGGTTGATCAGAATATAGCATTGAGATACAGCATTCACCATCAATATAAAGTTTTAATTTGCACTTTTAATTACACTAAAACATAAGGGCAAAAGTCATGGCAAAGTGGTACCGTGTTGATATCTCTTAGCTGTAGAAAATTCAATAATAACAATGGATAAATTTATAGGTGCTTAACACATACCAGTCGTGATTGCTGCCTATCAGCCCTCTATCATAGATTATCTTGAGGGTGCTTGGTCCATCATGTGGCACAACATTCATCACCCATACGTCTTTTTCCTTGAGTGCAGCAGCAAATGACCCAAAGTTTGCTTTCATGTCCATGATGTTTCTAATAGCATCTGATTTTACCTTTGGGCCCAACAAACTCCAATAATTTTCAACTCTTTGCTGCCACATTTCCTGCACAGCAAGAATTACATCAGTAATCTTTATGCAGTTCTTAAGACTCAAATAATAAAGTTCTGAATGTAAATGGTATGTCATGATCATAAAGACATTGTAAGGTCAACTAACCGTGTCCTTTTCAAATGTGTCTGCAGTAACATACAAATCAGCAAGACGGGGTGGCGGGGTTGTTAATCGAGCAGGCCAGGGAGCTAGCCCAGTTCCCCCATCTCTGTGCATTTCTGAAAACATAAAATAACTTATTCAGTATTCTTCTTGCATCCCAAGATTAGAGGAAGTGAAGTAATAGGGGCAGAGAGAATTTCTACCCTATGGCTAGATATTACTGACAAACATGAAAAGTATATATTGAAAAAAATACAGTTGTTTCCAGAATTGTTTATCTGCAAAAAAGGAATCATGCCTTGACCAAAAAAAAAACATAAGACCATGAATCAACAAAGAAACTAATTTAGTATTATATTCACATCCCAAAGTCAGAAATCATGCATGACAAATGAGAGAAGCAAAATGTCACGAGTACGTTCTTTTTTTTTTCTCAGGAAAAAGCTGGGTACACCCTTAGTATCAACTAGGTGGGAACAGGATAATTACTCACGTTCAGGATATGGAGTAATGCAAGCTTCCATTGGCACTCCCCATACTGAATCTGGATCATCACCACTTTTGCATAGAGGTGGCTTTGTACCATGTGCTCGTCTCTTGTAACAATCATTGTTCAGAGGTTTCACCCAAATAACAGTTTGGTTTCTTTTCTCTGCAATTTTCCAGCACATCCTTTCCACAAGGGCACTCATTTCTTTCCAGATTCGGAGATCCTCCTCATCCTGTGCATATGCTTCAGGAGAGGAGTAAGCAAAATAACCTCCAGGTCGTAGCAATCTGTCTAGTTCAAGCAGAAGAATTCCATCTCTTTGAAGCCAGTCGATCCTACAACGTGAACAATGGGCTAGTTCAAATGATCTACTTGGGTACGGAAGCCTTTTTGTTCCCAAAACACCAAGATATGCAGGGATCCCTCTTTCAAGTGCAAACTGAATCTGATTCTGATGCACATCGTTTGGTGCCAAAGACATTGCTATCACATTAGAAGAAAGTAGGTATCCTCCAAAACTAGCAACTCCACAACCAACATCAAGAACTGTACGAAGCATCCCCTCATTGTTTATATTGTTATCTTTGAAATTTAGCATCTGCCAAATAGTAGAGATGGGTCAGATAAAAGAATTTCAGGGCAACTTGCAAAGGAGTCAAGGCAGAAGGCTTACATTTGCAATATTTGATATATATTTGTCAGCTCCATGGTGAAAATGGGTCCCACCACCTGGAAACTTGATCTTTTCACCGGCTTCAACCATCCAATTCTGGTCTGACTTCTCTTTTGCAAGGTGAGTGTGTGGAATGTTTGCTTTCCACACTACATCACGACTTTTTGGCCATTTTATAGGAACCTGAAAAAAAATTGTGGATCTGATACAGCTCAGCAAGGATCCAATCAGACAGAACTAATTTCAGATAAGTATAGATTGGAAGGTCAGTGGCTCAGTGCACGTGTTATTGACAAGGAAAAAATATGAATAAACCAGAAAAGCACAGGGAAAACATATAACCATGTCCCTGAGACAATGAAGACAAAATCATCTTAGTCAACTTGCAAAAGAGCTTATATTATTGATTGAATGAAGCACATACTACTATACACAAGATGCAGTTGCTGCAATTATTACATTAAAAGGACTGGTTGAAAGCTTGAAATGGCCAGACTATGAACTCAACTACTCAAGTCAAGTGAGATATATCGCATGCAAGATCTAATTGGAATAAACGAACACTTTGAGAGAAGAGTTAGATCTGTAGTGACCTTATAGCCATGTGGTGGAGGAATCAAGCAATTAAAACGCCTTTCCGGTGGAGGGCAATGCCTCTCATAGTGCTCCATCAGGTTTAAATCCAGCTTCAGCCTCATTTGATATATCAAGTTCCTATCCAAGCAGGGGATCAGCTCAGAGTGCCGGTCATCACACACCTAAACACCCAAGAAAACAAACAATTAAAATCATGAACAGACAATCCACAAAAAAAAAAGGACTGATCACTTGTTGGGAACTTACAGGAAAGCTCTTGGGCTTGACATCATCTGCATCCCCAGTTCCAAAAATGGACTCTTCAGAGCCATCGTCTCCATCATCACTGCCCCATCCAAGTGACCTTGAGAATTTGGTCCCGTACTCAAATGCAGTGGTCCCAGCCTGTCCTTTGGAGCCCGAGAAATACAAGAAGAGGAGGCATAGGCACACAATCATCACACAGCACAGCACAACCGGCCTCTTGCTGTGCCCCGAGTCATTTCTCCCCCTCATTTCGGATCCCAACTTGCCTTGCCCTCCCTCTACTAAGCACAGGCCTCAGGATTCATAAAGAACTGACTTGAATTCCTCCCTTTTCAGTCACACTGATCTGTAAAGAAGAACACCAGTCCTTAGAAACAACCCTATCACTATCAACAACTATCAGTAAGCAGGAAACCCTACCACAAACACACAGCCTGCAGAACTGAAACCAAGATGGAAATCGTTGGGAAGAATTAAATTCTCCCACCAAACGCCCCAAGACTCGTACAAGATGCAATTAAGCGGGGAATTTCCTGTCCAAGTAAGCCAACCTTCAGTGCCCCAAGGTGAAAAAGAAACAGCAGCAGCAGTGAAGTTGGGGGACAGATCACAAAGAGGAAAGATCACCACCTCTTTAAATAAAGCTCCCTTTTGCGGCTTATTTTACTAGCGGATTCCGATCTCGGGGGCTCTGGTTGGAGGAAGCCGGCTTGGAATTCGGTTCACCCGCACCGAACTTTAAGAACTTGGATTAGGCGGCCAAGCATACACGGAAAAGAAAATTTGGATTTGACGCAATTTTTGGATTAGGCAGCCAGACACACAACAGACGCATAAAAGGCTTTGAATTTGACGCGGTTCAAATGCGCAACAGCGACGGGCACCACTGCGGCAGGGTGTGGCAGTGCGACGCGTGATGGGAGTGGAATACGTCCGGTCCGGCGCGAGAGCAGAAACAGAATAAAAAATCGCAAACTAACCACTTGAACGGGGCAGACTACTCCCAAAACAGACGAAACCAAACGAATCCTAAGAAACGAGAAAAACACCGACTGGAAAGCAATCGCAGCACGGGATAGACCACCGCCGCGACCGCTGCGCAGGTAGGGCAGCGGGCAGAAATCGCGCAAGCGAGCGCTCGTATCCACGGCGGCTGCTCCCTCGGGCGAACCCCGGCGGCTCCGAGGGCACGCCGGGCCGTGCGAACGGCGGCAACAGATCGAGCAAGCAAGGCCGCCCTGCCGCCGCCTGAGCCGAGGCGGGGGGACCCGCATTGCGGCGCGGGTGGAGAGGAGGGGAGGGATGGAGGGACAGAGCAACGCACCGTAGCGCCGGGTCGCAGCGCCGCCGCGGGGAGCGGTCGCCTCCGGTCGCAGGGCAGGGGCGGCGGGGCGGAGAGGCAACCGGTCGCGGAGCGAGCGAGAGCCAGCGGAAGGCCTCGACTTGCGGGGTAGAGCGAGCGAATGTGCAGAGGGGGGGGGGGGGGGGGGGGAAGGAGGAGGGGAGGAGGGGGGGCTGTGGGGAAGAAAGGGGGGGCTGTGGGGGAGGGGGGGAGAAAGACGGAGGCAGGGGGGGAAATAGATAAACAA
>Ga0182004_10002276_pt1 | contig 14823 bp, 11 predicted proteins | sample Sormic07211540_1_FD_120479 | JGI IMG/M metagenome (GOLD analysis project Ga0182004, IMG submission 120479) | Endophyte microbial communities from Sorghum bicolor roots, Mead, Nebraska, USA - 072115-40_1 MetaG | ecosystem: Host-associated > Plants > Roots > Unclassified | place: USA: Nebraska...
ACCAAGTTTTCCCACCCGAGTCTGCTTTCATTTGTTTCTCCTCCCTCTCAGGTTTTTGTCCTTCGTAGAAGCAACTACATAATTTCAAAGTCGTTAGACATGCAAAATAAGCAAGGTCATAATACATTGCCTAACTACATCATATAATAATCTAACTAAATATCTATCTAAATTTGCTATCTACTCCATCAGTCCTATAATATAGTGTATTCTAGAAATTTTAGGATAAATTAAGAGAGATCACAGAAGACGCACAAGCATGTGCCCTCACTTTATTTTCTAATAAGACATAATCATCAACACTATTAGCGGTGATTGGTTGATAAATAATAAGATGCTATCATCAAAACTGGTCTCCGTCTTCTATAATGCCTTATATTTGACGACAAATTCTGAATGTTAGAATGTGCTATATTACAAGACAGAGGGAGTACCTTTATAAAATAATTTGCTACGCTTAAGCTTATCTACCGAATCTGCCAGCTATTCAACTGTGTTTTTCTCTCATAACAAATCAGTAAACAATACTTTCAGCCATGACTTTTCTGCCAAACAAACAAGCTATAACTACCTATTAAATCGAACTATAGAACTAGATAACTAAAACTAGATTATATATATAACTAAATTAGCTAACTATATGACTACATAACTAAATATAATAATTAGCTAAATTATCTAAACTAAACAAACTATATACAAAATTACTTAAAAAATCACCTACTCCCTTCGTCCTGTAATATAACTCATTCTAGCATTCAAAATTTATCATCGAATATAATACATTGTAAAGGACAAAATCTATTTTTGTATTAGGTACTTTCCATTTATCAACCAATCACTATTAATCAAGTTGATGATAGCATCTCATTGAGAAATAAAGCAAAGGTACATGTCTTTTTTGTTCTCTCTTATTTTGTCCTATAATTTCTAGAATGCACTATATTACATGACAGAGGGAGTAGGCAGGGCCGGCCGAGGGGATTAGGGAGCTTGTGGTGCCTCACGGGTGGGCATTGGGGGAGAGGATGATGCCACAAGGCGCGGCCGTCGGGGAGACATGGGGGGCTGCCCTCACCGCCGGTTGTGCGGAGGATGGCGTTGGGATGATGAGGGTAGCCGGAGTGAGTGGACGGGGACGCGAGGGAGCGAGTCGGCACGCGGCCAATGACGGTTGGCGGGTTGCTAGCTGTCAAGGGTGTTGACAGACATAGGAGGCAAGCAGCTTGACAGTGGCGGCGGTGAGAGAGGGAAAGAAAGGCAGAGTGCGAGAGGGGAAGAAAGGCTGCGGCAACACGCCTTCAGGTTTCTCACTCGACGCCAAGACTTGTGGCTCTAAGGTCGGAGGGCTCCGGGTACTGGCTACGCCACCGCCACCGGTTAAGCACTTCGGAGTCAAGCCGAGACGTGTTACCTCGGAGCTATGAGTTCTAACGCTGACCCTAGAGTCTCAAGATCAATTTACGTTTTTAGAGGGCTAAATGTAATTTTTTTTTAAAAAAAAAAGACTAAATTATAAGAAATTGGGGGTGGCTGGTCGAGACCACGACGTGAGCCCACGACTACGAGCGCGAGCGAGACAGGAACAATGCACTAGTGCCCATGCGCGACCGCTAGTGGTTGCGTGATCGCGGCAAGGAGCGGTGAGGCCTGGCGAGCGCGAGGCGCGAGCGGGGATCGGGCGCGTGGGTCACGCACGTGAATAGCGGCATGCCGCAGCTGGCTTTCCTAGGGCGCAGGAGGACGACAAGGATGATACACAGATTATTCGATTTAAGTACCAGGTGAATGGACGGTTTGTTTTAAATGTGTTGTTTTTCTGGATACCAGGTGAATGGATTGAGGACTCCTTAGTGAGAGTTTTTTTTGGATGGGTTTAGCATAAAAAAAATCATGGTGAATTAGTAGCTTACATTATATGATATACACAAAACTGATTATATTGTTGTGTGCTATGTTTAGATGCAGATCTTCCTAAAGGGCTTCGCTGGCAGACACTACACCATCGAAGTGCAGTCCTCTGACACGGTTGACAGCCTCAAGGCAAAGGTCGAGGAGTTGGAGGCCGTTCCTGCTAAGCTGCAGCGCCTTCTTGTCGGTGGCTACCAGCTCGAGGATGGGCACAAACTTTCCAAATACAAAATCGTGGAATTTGCCACCGTGCACCTTGTCCTGCGTCTTCTTTCTTGTCGTCAGTGTCCATCCAGTACTGACAGGTATATCTACGTACAGACACGCACAAGCAACACCATCGCGCTCCAAGTGCAGCCGTCAGACACGGTCACTGATGTCAGGAAAAATATTAGTGGCCACCAGAGCCTCTTCTTGGCCGGCAACAGGCTCCAGGATGATCGAACATTTGGATACTACTATCAAATCCAAAACGACGCTACCCTGCACCTCGACTTCGGCATGCAGATTTTCGTGAAGACGTTCAACGGCAAGACCAGCACCCTTGAGGTAGACCCATCTGATACAGTCGGTGATGTCAAGGCAAAGATGCTGGACCAGCAGAAGATCATCTTTGACGGCAGCCGACTTGATGACCAGCGCAAGCTTGGCTCTTGCAAGGTTCAGAACCATTCCACACTGCACCTTGATCTCTGCCCGCGTGATGGAAATGGAATGCAGATTGCCGTGAAGACACTCCCACTCCCTGGCAGCGAGGCCATCAGGTTCAACGTGCAGATTACTGACACGATTGGCGATTTGAAGGCAAAGATTCAGGACCAACAGAGGCTCCTCTTTAACGGACAGCAGCTTGTTGATGAGCAGACGCTCGCCGATTACGATGTCCAGAGACTATCCACCCTGCACCTTGACTGTCCCATGCAGGTTTTTATGAAGATGTCCACTGGCCAGACGATCACTCTAGAGGTGGAGCCATCTAATACCGTTGACGATGTCATGAAGAAAATTGGCCACCACATGAGTCTCACCTTTGATGGCAACGAGCTTGACAATGGGAAGACACTTGCTGAGTGCAATGTCCATATGGGGTCTACCCTGCACCTTGATGCTTAGCTAGAAAATTTTGGCGTATTTTGTTTTTTATTTCTACTACTTAATATATTTTTCCTCTTATAGACTAGTCCTTGTCAGTGTCTGGTTGGAATCTTGTGATGACTCTGTTTGTATACTTCGCAAGCATGTCTTTCAAGTGACACTATCTGTCTTTGTTTTTTTTTGGTAATGTAGTGGCAAGAACATGCGTCTTTGCTATTTGCCCTACATATTTCTCAGAACTGTGAATTGTCCATGTTTTAGATTCGTTGATGTTTAGATTTGCTGTCATTTCGCTATGCATTTTGTTGACACTGGTAATATTCAGCAGAGATGCACTTGGAGAATTCATTTGATCCATTTACTATACTCAAATACCTGTTCCTTTTTTTTAGTTCATCTATTGATTATACTTATACATGACCTTTTCCTTCATTATTAGTTGTGTTGCAGTTCTGTATTCAAATTAAGTTTCTTCCCTGAACTCCAGTGAGCCCTTAGTTGTCTATATATTTGTGTGAAGGGCCAAAATAGTAACTGGAAGAGATTGAATGAGAGCCGCCAAAAAAAAATTGCAAGAAAGAACTTGGCATATATTTTGATTAATAACTTAACATGTCCACCTAAGAAAATTACGATTACAAGATTGTTTCTTCCCATAAATTAAGAAATGGTATGCTGAGCACAGAGAGTATAAACATACCTTTTACCGATGAGTAATGGCTGTTTTACGTAGATGTGGTATTTTGGCATACAAAACATAATGGTAAACATCAGTAACAAAACAAGAGTATGTTTCTTGTCGGCACAGGAAAGCTGAGCCGACATCTTTAAATTTCAGTTTGAGAGGTGCTGACTTTTTGAAGGGTTACTGTCATCTGTTATCCCTGGTGTTTCCAGGCAGCTCGGTCCAAACACCCAACTCATCAATCAATACCCAATTAGCCATCCTCTTGACACCAAGATGATGTTCCACGATAAGAACTTCATACGAAACCAACCTGTGTTCTTAACCGCATTTCACTCTTCATTGCCCAATCTGATAAAAGAATATCAGCAGGCATAAGAAAAAACCAAGTATTAGACTGTCTTTAGCACAACCAAGCTAAACAGTTCCATTAAGGATTACTAGCAAAGAGATTGGTGTAGAGAATTCTGTTCCAATATCCAATGAAGTCTATCACAAAAAAATGAGTATGCCAATTGAGCAAATGCGCACGATCTCCCTTGTATTAAAATGAAGATGAGAATGTTACTTTTATTTTCACCATACAATTTTTTACTAGTACTATTTTGACTAAGGCAACTATTTTCAAACGATCAGAGCTTGTTTGGTTTCAGGCCATGTAGACCAACCAAAAAATTTTCGCGATTAAAGCAAACACATGGCTAAATTTTGGAATGAGGATGTTTGGATAGTACCACAATAGTTGCCAAAATTTTGAGAAAATAACAAAATTTCACAACCTGATAAATAATCCTTGCATATGCAGCAAATCTTCACCAGAAAGCACTTGATGCATAAGCCAGTGACACATTTGAGGGGATTAAGATGCTGTCGTTGGAGAAAACTTGTTTCTGCTACCAGGTTCACTAATGCAGAGAGAAAGGGTGCAGTCCTGGCTACTACCACAGCACTGCCGGCTGGGGATTATGTCGGATCTTGTGCTCAATTTTCAGTACCGCAGCTTTGAGCTGAGAGGAAAAAAGAAAACAAGCTCCAAATTGGATGAGATGGGAGCAACATTACGCAACGAGGCTGGAACGTCTTGTTGCCAACATTTTGGGGCACACGACTGATGCACAACTTTGAGCCCCACAAGGGAACAATGCATGCCAAACTTGGGCTTGGCCAGCCACAGTTAGAAAGCAGGAAACCATAGCTGAAAAGTTAGGTATTACCAGTTTTTGGTAGGGCCCAAACTAAAAACAAGCTCCTGTAGTTAACAAGGTGTCTTCAAAACTGAAAATTAAGACAGCAAGCAAAAAAAAAATCAACATCATCATAACATTTTACAAGTGCAGTCACACTAGACTAACAAATCTAAGCTGAGAGGGCGTAGAACAATCTGTTCACAAATTTTATTATATGCAGTAGCGGAATGACTTATTCTATGAAAAAGAATTTGCTTTGAAGTCCCACCTGACTCCACCTAACTAAAGTTTGCAGTTAAAAGGGTATACTTTGATGAGCCTCTTACACATTTACAGTAGGGCCTTGTTTACATCCACCCAAAAACTCCGTCACATCGAATCTTTAGACATATGCATGGAGTATTAAATATAGACGAAAATAAAGACTAATTGCATAGTTTGGTCGGAATTGACGAGACGAATCTTTTGAGCCTAGTTAGTCCATGGTTGGACAATAATTACTAGAGATGAAAGCGGATCGGATACGGAGATATCACCGATATCATATTTGTTTTCATATTTCTTGTCAAATTCGGATTCGAATACGGATAATGTCAATCATGTCGGATAAGATACGATTAGATGTCAACATCATAAATATACGATTTAAATATTCGGATACGGATATGGTATCAGATGTTGAATATTCGGACTCGGATACGGACAGATCTGAACCTCTCTAAACGAATTTGATCTCAAATACGGTCAGAAAATATCCGTACCGTTTTCATCCCTAATAATTACCACAAGCAAACGAAAATGCTATAATGTTACGAAATTTTTTCATTGAGGAAGTAAACACGGCCTAGTATAGATTATGGAATCCATACTATGAATCTATGATCCTTTGGATGAATTGGACAGCAGCATCCATCTTTAGAATTATTGATTATAAACCCATTCTGGCGGCAAGACAAAATAATCATTTAAAAGAACAAGAAAAATAGCTAGTATGAAGATAGAGAAGGCAGTTGACAAGGAGAAAGAAAACTGCTATGGACTTCAACTTTGCAGCTTATGTCCAATCAAGAATTAAAAAAGGTGTAACAGTATGATCTAGCATATCAGTAACATAACAGCACATAATCTTGCACTTCTTATTGATAAGGAAAATCAATGGTACCAAAATTGCACAATTAGAGGGAACCTTGTACATTTCTAACCACTACTTGTTTCTGCACAAACAAATTGAAACCTTGCACTATGATGTTTACTATCCAATGAACCCATGGCACATCACATCAGCTAAACTAAAATTCATTGCATCCACTGAAGGAGCAGGTTCTGTTCCAGCCATCAGGGGCATCATCTGAAAGACAACAAATGCACAAATTGATAAGCACAAGGACAAAACTGAACTGCACAAAGCAACTAAGACCACTTACCAGTGAATGCCATTGATGCTGATCAGTATCGATAGGATGTGAGCTGCACTGCAGTTTCTGTTGGATTGGCTAGCCCTTGCTGTCCTGTCCTTTTTTTTGTTGTTGTTGTTTATGTCATGAGCATGTAGTGCTCCATTCTTTTGACCATGCCCTTCCTTGTCTATAAAACAGGTCATGCTGTAGTAGTTATGGCCTTTATGGCCTAGTAGTTGATAGTTGTAGAATTGGCAGTATGTCCATGTAGTTGGCACAATTTGCCATGTATATATGAAACATGAAATGTATAAGGCTAGCTGCACCTCCAGTTCAGCTCCCTCTCCCTCTCCCTACCCAGGGAGAAGCGCATGCACGTATGTGATTGAGGGCAAACACCTGGGAGCCAGCTAACAGTTTCTACCACCTCAATCGCCATAGCAGCCACACCCAGGGACAGGTGCCTTCTCAGCCAAAGGATGTTGCAGAGTAACAGATGAATACCAGGACACCATCAACCAACCGCACAAATAGCAGTGCGCAACAGGAACAAAGAATGATATGCTGTGAGAAGCCAATGATCTGTACAGCTCATCCCAGCCACTGCCACAAAACAACCTTGAACCAGCATGAACAACCCCCACCGAAAATCACAGAAGACAAGAAATCGTCGCTGCCTATGCAACCATCACTCACCATCCAAAATTCATAGCAAGGAAATGCTGGAACAGCAGATCAGCAATTAGACAGTTCCTGATTGTACATAGCTCCAAAAATTTTCATGCCTAATTTCATCTCAAACAGAGTGATTCATAGTGGATATTGAATAGCAAGGGTACAGAGGAACCATCGGCTACCAAAAAGTTTTCTAATACTTTATAGGATTATAAAATTCATTTATCAACCAGTATCCAAAATTCTAATCATGCTTCTGCCAACAGGATCAAAACCTTTATCTGTAGGCATATGTGTAGCCTTTGAGGATCTGCTGTTATGCATAGTCTCATATGTCATGAACATTAAGAACTCAAGAAATAGGCACCTTTCTATGTCCTCATTGTTAGCATGGGGGTCATCCTCCAATTCCCTTCGTGCCCAGTCAATTATATTTCTAGTAGCATCATCAAAAACAAAAGAATCTTCTCTGAGCTTCTCAGCCCACATAAGGGCTCTCTTCCCAAATCCTTGCTTGCAGAAATGAGAAAGGAAAACATTAAGTGTGATAGTGTTTGGTTGAAAAGCCATCTTAATAAGCCTGCCAGTCAATATCATAGCCCGATCAAGAACATCGCTGCAAATGCCATCCATCAATGTGTTGTATGTAACAGAATCTGGAGGACATCCCATAGCAACAAGCTCATCTAGCACCTTCCCTGCTTGGTTCAACATATGGTTGCTGCAGAGACTATGCATCCATATATTATATGTGAAAATATCTGGTTCACAACCAGCTGCGAGCATCTTATTCATGAAATTCATGGCACTGTTCATATCCTTAGCCCTACAATATGCATTGATTATCGTATTATATGTCACTGTGTCTGGGGTTAGACCATTACTGCACATGTCCAATAAAAGGTTGTCCACCATCTCCAGCTTTCCTTCTCTGCACAAACCGTCGATTAGAATGTTGCTTGTGTAAATGTCAGGAACAAGGCCATTCTGCCTCATATTCTGCTGTAACTTCAAGGCTTCAGTCATATTGCCTGCTCTACAGAGTGCAGATATGATGGAGTTGTAAGTAAAATTATTCGGTACAATTCCTCTGGCTGTCATCTCAGCAAATGCCTGATAAGCCTCATTCACGTAATCTAATCTGCACAGGCCATTGATATATGCAGAGAAAGCAATAAAATCAGGCTGCAAACCAAGTTTGCCCATATCATCCCAGCATTTCAATGCGCAGACTGCATTACCCTCTCTGAAAGATGCATCCAAGCAGATAGTAAATGATGTACTCAGACAATATCCTTTACTAACCATGTGCTCTAAAAGAAGCTGTGCTTCATCAAGCCTTCCTTGATTGCACAGCCCCATTATCAAGTAATTAAAAGTAGACGATGATGGTGCAAGCCCTAACTTGTTCATAATTCTACACAGTTCAAAAGCTTCTTCGTGGAGTCCCTCCTTGCTATAAGCAGCGATCAATGCATTAAATCCAGTAACACTCAATGGAGCGCCCTGCTCAATAGCACCACGCAGAAGCTCCCAGGCATCATCCAATCGACAATCCCAACAAAGCCTACAGACCAACATATCCATCCCATCAGCCAACATATGTGAACCAAACATGTCATGATCATGGACTAACTGGGCAGCATGCCCGAACTTGTAAGCTCCAGCAGCAATAATGTTGAAGGTGCAGGAATCTGGTACTAATCCCCTCGCTTTCATTTCCCTATAGGCTGCACAGGCCTGATCCATCCGTCCGGTCTTTGCATATCCATCAATCAAAACATTGAACGTGATTGTGTTTGCTTGGATCCCCACCTGGGCCATTTCATCGAACAGCCTCCTTGCTTCTGGCATCCTCCCCTCATGGCACAGAACATCCACTAATATGTTATATGTCACAACTGTTGGCTCACACCCTGATCTGTGCATTTCTTCAAACAGCTTGAAGGCGTCCCGTGACCACCCAAACACACAGTGCCCCTTGATGAGGATGTTATAGCTGCACACATTTGGGACGATACCAAACTCCCCCATGATCCCAAGAAGCCCAGAGGCGACGCGTACCAGCCCCCTGTGGCAGAAACCGAGGATCATGGCGTTGAAAGTGGCAAGGCTTGGCCGCGGTCCCCTTGCGGCCATTTCCTCGAACACGTTCCAGGCAGCGTGGACCTCCCCGCTTCGGAATAGAAGACGCAGTAATGCCGCCAACGCGGAGAGGCTGGGCGTTTTCCCAGAGCGGCGGACGCGCGTGAGTACATCAAGTGCCTCGGCTGCCATGCCCGCGGCGAGGAATGCGTGGAGCGCTAGCCTGAGCGCGCCGTACCGCGCGCGCGAGCTCCCGCTGGCACTGTCACCAGACGACCACGAAAGGAGGTCCGAGGAGGCGACCGGGAGGAGCGCTGCGATGAGGATCGCTGCGAAGGGGCGAAGCGCGGGAGCCAACGTGGCGAGGCGCGATGCGGCGGCGAAGCGGGCGTCGAGCGGGGTGGAGGATGGGGAGCCAGAGAGTGGGCTGACGGCATGAAGCGCGAGGTGGCATTGCGGGGAGGTCTTGAGAAGGCGCGCGAGTGCGAGGAGGGCGCCACGGCGGAGAGATGCTGGCAGTGACAGGAGGCGATGATGGTCGGGATGGAGGAACTGCGCGGTTGGATCGTATGCGGAGGAGGTGGTCGTCGTCGTCGTCGTTGTGGATATGAGGTGGTGGAGGTTAACGAGAATACGGTGCGGTGTATTTGGTTGTCTCGCCGCCGCGGCGAGGAGGCGCATCTGGCGCGGCGGCGGCGGCGGCAGTGGGAGGAGGACAGGAGGTGCGCGAGGGAAACGGAGGAAAGTGGATTTTTTTTTTCAGCTTATAAAAACGAAGAAGAAGGCCGACGTCACTAATTGGCGACCGTCCATTAGGGTCTTGTTTAGATGTGAATTTTATTTTGATTTAGCTACCGTAGCACTTTTGTTTGTTTATTTTATGGTAAATATTGTCTAATTATAGACTAACTAGAGTTAAAAGATTTGTCTCACGATTTACAGGCAAACTGTGTAATTAGTTTTTGTTTTCGTCTATATTTAGTGCTTCATGCATGTGCCGCAAGATTCGATGTGACGGGAAATCTTGAAAACTCTTTGGATTTTGGTAGAACTAAACAAGGCCTAGATTCAAATTCAACGAATGATTCTCCAACCAAGCAGACTTTTTCTATTTTGGATTGGAAAAACAAAATCCCGCCTCATTCCTTTTTGGAAGCACTCATCGCGCGCCCCTTTCTTTTATTCTCGTTGTGCATGACATCAGCACTGACACCATTCAGGAAAAAAACAAAAAATATTTATTTTAAAATGCTATAGTTTCTAAACTAGACCACACTTACATATGGATTTTTTTATAATAATTTATATGTACTAGTGTAACTTATAACATATAACTTATAACATATAACGTATAACTTATAGTAACATTTAACTTATGTGAAAAGTTAGAAACACAGTTATGAATTGCAAAAGGTTATTAAAACCAAAACTTATAACTTATACCAAAAATTGGAAACACAAAAAAATAACTTAGAACTTATACCAAAACATAAAAACACAAGAGTAATGAGACATAACTTATATGCAAATGTTATGAAACACAATTTATAAGTTGCGCTATATAATTTTTGTACTTAAGTTACTCAATACAAGTTGTGTATAATTTATGTTATGTCTGTACTAAATACTAAAGAGGCAAAAATTTTAGCTTTTTCTAAGTCTAGAATATTTTTTTGTCTGCCCTATCCAGCCATATATCACAGATTAAACTAATCCACTCTAAACCAACTAGGACATGCATGTTCAAGCAATTTTTGTCGTGTCCAGCATTGTGTGGACGGGAAGAAGAGATTCGATCTCTATCAGCATGGACGACCAGATCAAATACAAACTTCTTAACATATGGTACATGGACTGTGCTGCACGAGAGATGCTACATGACCCGAAGTTTCAATCCCATAAAAAACACTATGGAATCGAATCAAACCCTAAAATAGACATAGCAAAATACAAGAGAAATTGGTGTCCATCACCCTTGCTCGATCCCAACACGGCTAATATATATGAACGTATATCAAATCAAAACAATAAAACACGACCAGTAAGAAAAGGCTCATGTGTCTATCCAGCCATATATCACAGATTAAACTAATCCACTCTACACCAACTAGGACACGCATGTCTCGGGCAAATTTTGTCGTGTCCAGCATTGTGCGGACAATAAGAAGAGATTTGATCTCCATCATCATAAACGACCGGATTGAATACAAATTTCTTAACATATGGTACATGGACTTTGCTGCACGAGAGATGAGTTCTACATAACCCGAAGTTCCAATCCCATAAGAAACACGATGGAATCGAATCGAACTTTAAAATAGACGTTGCAAAATACAAGAGAAGTTGGTGCCCATCACTCTTGCTCGATCCCAACACGGCTAATATATATGAATGTATATCAAATCAAAACAATAAAACACGACCAATAAGAAAGGCTCACTCTTAATAAAAAAATTATTTGCCAAGAGCTCCATTGACATCCATGGAGTTGATTTAATACATAAAGCATGCTATATTAATTGGAATAGTCCATGTAGATATGATGTAATCACTCTTCCACATCTTCAACATATTCAGGTGCGTATTGGAGTCTAAAGAAATGACACGCGCTCTCTTATAGGCGTAAAAGTAAGAGTAACATGTGCTTATATAGTCCGAAAAACACACGTGTCTTGCGGTCCAATCCTAAACTAAAATAAAATAGATTGACATAATTGTTAAATAAGTATCTAAATTAAAAATTGTTTAACTAACTTTATAATATAAGTTATGTATCCCGTTGCAACGCATAAGTATTTTTTGCTAGTTATACTTAAATTGTATATTATAAATTATACTTTATATATAAAATATAAAAATATACTGCATAAAATTGTTATTAAAATATTTTTTTTTGAAATATATCTAAGTGGGGTCTAGTTTTGTTCGTCTCGTCGTACTGAACATACCGGTGCAGACGGAATTAAATACGAATACACCATTTAAAAATTATAATATTTTAAAATAAAATGTTTCACTTTTTTTTTCAAAATGACGTAAGACCGCACTCACTACATCAGTGGATGCAGGTGTACATAGGGCACAATGTTCGCTAAAATAGATTTCACCGTAAGGATGGAATTGGGAAAGACGGCTCTGTTGGCGTGTCAGCAATGGTAGTGGGCCAGTGGCTATGTAGGATCCCGCGTGCCACTTACGTGGACATTAACTCTTTTCATGTTTAGGCTTAGGCCTTGTTTAATTCCGAAAATTTTTTGGTTTTCGAAATTGTAGCACTTTTATTTTTATTTGACAAATATTATCTAATCATAAAATTAACTAGATTTAAAAGATTTATCTCGTGATTTATAGGTAAACTGTGCAATTAGTTTTATTTTCGTCTATATTTAATGTTTCATGTATATGCCGCAAGATTCGATGTGATGTGAAATCTTAAATAGTTTCTAGATTTTAGGGTGAACTAAACAAGGCCTTAGTTTTTTTTGATAAAGTTTTTGTTTTGGGCCCGAAATATTAGTTTGGTGGAAAGAATTCATTTGATCTCTTTCAACTATAGCGTATGTTAGATTATCTATATATACTATAAAGACAAATCCCACTAAGCTAATTCTCTTGCACCTCTTTGTGCCACATCATCGTCCACTTCTTCTACTGCCCCATGCAATAATTAAGTGCCCACTCACAAATAGTTTTCAAGCTACCTACACATGACCATGCATACATACTGCTATCAATTATTCTCTCACATAACCTTCTCTCTTCCTAATATATAGATGACTCGATAGACTACAATGAGATCATATTTATATTCCTCCTTCATACCCGCGGCAACGCAACGCGTGGAAATTCTCCTGGTTTTCTCTTAATTAAAACATCGCGTTTCTAGACTTTTTCACGCCACAAACCATCCTACATGGCTCCACGAGAAAAGTGCATTTAACTTTCATGATAGACTTAATAAAAAGTTTAAGAAATGATTGTCAAAAGATAACCAAATATTTTTTATATATAATAAATATGCATTAAAAGTATAAATCTGATTTAATATTAAAAAATTCATAGAAATTTTGCTTTTTAACTCCGAAAATGCAAAGCCAGTTTCATATTCTTTCTGAAACCATTAGCACACAAGAACTATTAAATCCGTTAATAGTTCAGTGTGCAACCGATATTTATATGTTGTGCTTTGTCGTGGTTAGGCTTTGGTTTGGTGGGAATGGGTAATCTTTCACAAATAGTTTGATCGAATTTGTTTTTTTTTTTGGTGAAGTCAAAAAGGTTTAAATCATTTTAGATTGGACTTTAATAGTTCAGGTGCATAATGGGTTCAATCTTTGGCCAAACCGATTCTTGGCTGTTGGGAAATTGCTAACCGCACTCCCCAGCAATACGGTGGATCGAGAACCTTCTCACTCGGTGCCGTGAGAAGTTTGAGCACTGGCGAACAGCGGGCTCAACAGTAGGTGAATACAGTGAATGCTCTCTCTCCCCATTAATGACGGCTCCGCCCCTTATATAGGGCCCAGAGACCGACCTAATGACATTTACAAAAATACCCCGTGACGGTGGGGGAATATCCCGGCATATTCTCCTATTACAGTCTACTGACCCTAAGCCATCTGCGTAATTCCACACTACACATCCCATGCGCATCCCTGGCTAGGGCTTCGGCTGGTCGGAGGCCTTGGATCCTCCGCCCGATCATGGAACCTTCGACTCTTCATACGCCGGAGGTTCCCTAGCTCGGACGCATCGAAAGTCCCTCGGCTCAGCCATCTTAGAGATTCCTTAGTCCGCTCGGTTGCCATCCTTCGACGCTTTTCCGTCGGAGGTTCCTGGGGTTTGAACGCGTCGGAGGTCCCCCGCCTCCGCCGCGTTCCTGGCCGTCCTCGGGCTTGGGGGGAGTCTGAGGTCGCTCCTTTCTCCGCTCGTGGGCCTCCGTCAGCGTCAGTCCCTGCACACACTTGGCATAACAAGACGAGCCATCAACATTAGCCTTTTTTTCAGGATCCCCCGCATGCTTTCCCACGGAGGTTCTCTGGGTGGAGGTTATCCTTCGACGCCTTAGAAGTCGGAGGTTCCTCGGGTGAAGGGCATCCTTAGACGCTACCAAGGGGAAGGATGCAACCATTCTCCAACATTGGCTAATGGATTGAAGCCCACGCACACATGTCGCAACAATAGGGAACTGTAGTTTTAACAAAATCACAGTCGGGAGTAGAGATGAAAATGATACGGATATTTTTCGACCTTATTTGAGATCAAATTTATTTAGAGAGGTTAAGATCCATCCGTATCTGGATTCGAACATTTAACATCGATACTGTATCGAGTGTTTCGGCGGCATCGCCTCCATCCTGGACGTCAATCCCTAGCTCTACTGCACGCACGAGGTCTAAAACTCCATTGCCGAGGTGTCGTCACAGAAGCGGTATGACGTGGCAGACCATCACACGGTACCCAGGCGTGCACCGCGTGTCACTGGAGCTGTGCGCACGTGCTTGAGTTTTTGTGCGAGCTCCACCGCTTCCGCGTGCGTGTGGTACGCATGTGTGACTCATCCTGCGCGGCATATGACGGCGGAAAGTGTGCTGGTGCCCGCTGCACAGCAACAACACGCTCGTCGGCTGCCTCCGCGCTGCATCCTGCATTCGAGAAGCGCCACGGCACACGTGGGAGCTGGATGTGGCGCCAGGAACGGTGTCAATATACGAGTCCAATTTAAATTTGAGTGTCAAAAACATGTTGATTTTTTAGTAAGGATGAAATGGTCTTCCCAATACATACC
>Ga0182004_10002277_pt1 | contig 14818 bp, 18 predicted proteins | sample Sormic07211540_1_FD_120479 | JGI IMG/M metagenome (GOLD analysis project Ga0182004, IMG submission 120479) | Endophyte microbial communities from Sorghum bicolor roots, Mead, Nebraska, USA - 072115-40_1 MetaG | ecosystem: Host-associated > Plants > Roots > Unclassified | place: USA: Nebraska...
CTTTCTGGCTTGAAATTTGTTATTTTTATATCTCACAAATGAATTCGAGTTTGGATAAGATATTTTACAGGGTTGTGTATCATCATATCATCTACATGTGTGAATTTTTTGGTGAATTTAGATAACTTTTTTGTCATAGTTTGCACAGGTTTTCACAGAGGTTGTGGTTTGCACTAGATATGTTCCCTATTTGAAAGTAGTGTTATCGTACTAAACGGTAAATAAAGTCGGTCCCTTATACTATAGTATTATGTACTCGTTATGTATTTGGATAAACGACCGTGTGAACAATAAAACGGTCGATAAACGAAATTGACGTACCACTACGTAGCATTTAAACAAATGTATAATAGGCTAAATGGTGTATAAGAGCATCTCCAAATTCTAAAATTTACTCTCTAAATCATCAGTTAGAGACACGACCAAAATGGTGGAGTTTTCCTAGTGTTTTTAGTTAGTAATAAAACACTACCACTAGTCAAAACACTAGGGAATCCTCACTAGAAGGTATTTACTAGGAAAAGTTTATACTAAATTTTAAATGCTAAAACACTAAGAGAACCCTACACTACTAGGAGAAATTGAAAAATCTGGTTGTGAGAGCTATTCGAGTAAAAGTTATTTTTCATATATTTATACTCTTCAATAACTTTTTTATATCCTATGCATACTCTTAGGAGTCATCTTCGTTCTTCATCTTAGTTAGCAATAAATCCGGAATAGAGTTATCAATATTATCCAATTGGAGAGATTGTCAGATGATTTTTTTTTTCACCAAAATTTCTATTTCTTTAAATTAAAAAGGATATATTTTTGATAACAACATAAAAAGTCTCTTTTAAGTTGCTCTGAGAGAACTAGTTGAGAACTTAAGGCACATCTATGAATTAGTGGGGTACTCTTTCCTTTCAAAAATATTCATAGAGGTGCGAGGCCTTGTTTAGTTCACAAAATTTTTTAAGATTTTCCGTTACATCGAATCTTTGGTTGCATGTATGGAGTATTAAATATAGATAAAAATAAATCTAATTGCATAGTTTACCTATAATTTATGAGATGAATCTTTTGAGCCTAGTTACTCTGTGATTGAACAATGTTTGTCAAATAAAAATAAAAGTGCTACAATAGCCAAAAACCAAAATTTTTGAAACCATGCATATTACGTCCCTGACATGTTATGAGCGGTTTTGAAGGCAGTTTTGTCTTTTTTATTTTTATTTATTTTGACTGAATATTTGTAAAATTATAGTAAATCACATAAAATTCATAAAATAGTAAATCTGATTTTGTTGGACTCCAAATAAGTAGATCTACATAGTGAACATATAATATAGTACATTTTAGTACAAAATTTTTATTGTAGCTTTAGATCTGTATTTTTCTATAATTAATTAGAATAATTCATAGCTATAGTTTGTATGGTACACTTGTGGTGAATTTCTTATGTTGGACTAATTATTATATGTTTAAACTATGGTAAAAATTTCATACTCATTAGATCATGTATAACTTAGTTATTGATTTATTATAATTTAACAAGCATAAACCTTAAAAGAGACCAAAAACCAAACGAGACCAAAGTCGGGCCACGAAAACGATCACCGATGCGCTGCGCTCATATGGGCATGGGCCTGCCAAATTTGGTTTCGGCACTGTATGAATAGCCCACGAAACAAATCAGTAGTGTTTTCCCCAAGCCCACTACACTACAGAGCCGCTCCATACTGTACACCAACTCTGACCATCATCGCCTCCTCCCTCCGCCGTTTCCCGCCCAAATCCCCACCGCCGCCCAAATGTTCTCGTCGGAGGAGGACGAGCCCTTCGCGGCGCAGACGCTTGCGGACTTCCTCTTCGAATCCTACGCCGACGACATTCACCGCATCCTCCTCGACGACGATCCCTCCAAGCTCCATTTCCCGCTTGTTATTGAGTGCGTCCTCCCGATCAGTTCCTCCCGTTCCCGTTCCCGTTACTGTTCCCGTTCCCCTTCACCAAACCCTAACCCCATCTCCTCTCGCAGATTCGCTGAGCTTATGGAGTTCGACCCCAAGTTCGCCGGCAAGCTCTACTTAGATCCCTGTACGTACCTGCCCTTCCTCAGAGACGCCGCACAATGGGCCCAGGTCAGCTAACCATCTGAGCATACAACCACCTCCTGCATCTCCAATTCTCCATGTCAATTCCCCACTCTTTTTTCTGAAACCTTAATATTGCCTTGCAGGACAAGGTGTTGAAGAAACTGGGGAATTTGAAAACCACAGAGACGAAGAAGTCCGTGCATGTGCGTATTGATGTCACTGGATCGCCGCTAGAATTCCCTGGTGCGCACGTGTGCAACTCTTGTGCCCGTTCGAATGCCTGTGTGGTGATTTGGTGGGCCACTTCATCATATCCGAAGTTTGGTGGTGATGAAGGTGTTTTGCACTTTTGCAGAGGTCTCCCCAAGTATTGGAAAGGTGAGGGTGAAGCATATGAGGAAATTGATTGCTCTGAAGGGAACTGTGATCAGATCAGGTGGTGTGAAGATGATTGAGTATGAGAGGTGCTACATGTGCAGGAAGTGCAAACACAGGTCTGTGATTCATATTTCAGGACTTCTTCAATATGTAGACAAATATGGGCTGGTTGCTGGTGAAGCATCACAATAAATTTTGTATCAGCGCGGTTCTGTTATTTCAGATGGATATCTACCCATTAAGCTGGTTAGGTAGAAGCGTCCTTTAAAAATGTGAGAGAATTTTTCTAAAACTAAAGAGGAGTTTCATATTTCTAGCTGGGCTGGCAAGATTATATAATTTCTGTTACATTTTTGTAACACTAAACACCCGTTTGGTAGTGATCCAGATTCTCCCTAAAAATGAATGATTCTCTGTTCAAACAGAATCACTTGCTCAATTCCTTGATACTGATCCAGATACTCCGCTGAAATGAACTAGAATCAGTTGGAAACAACCTTTTGGGTGATTCTACCTCCCAGTGTTAAAACGAGAAACATTTCAAGATGATTCAGGGTGAAATGTTACTAGTTTTAAAATGAGAAACATTTCAAGGTGATGTAGGGTGAAATGTTACAGTTTTAAAATGAAAAACGTTTCAAGGTGATTCAAGTGATTCCGCTCAGAACTAGAAATGTTTCACCCATCCAAACGGGAAGCCTATTTGGGTTACTTGAGTCTGTAAGCTAAAAGATCCATTAGCAGGAGTCTCTGTCATTCTTACCCTTGGTTATATTATATTTTTTTTCAACAAATTGGTGGGGATATTCAGAGTTGAAAACTGTTTGTTGATTGCCTTGAAAGTTTATATAAACTTCCAGATGATTATATTGTGACTTGACAAGTTGACATATAGCAAGAAATGTTGTGACCTCATCATTTCTTCTAAGAAGAATTGTTGGACATTGTAACATACCTTCATACACTGGATAGGCAATACCTAGATTTTCTTTACCTTGAACAGCTTTGAGGTCTATCCTGAGCTGGAGGCTAGGAATCGTATAAATCTTCCTCCATTGTGCCCAAAGGTATTTGATTTCCTTAGTAGATTCTTGTACTGCTGTTTTTTTCCTTGTTCTACTTCTTTTACTGCTGTTTTTTTCTTGTTCTACATATATCTGTCTACATGTAGTGAACATTTGCATTGTTCTCCGTGATAGGAGTACTATTTTTCTTGCCTGTTACATTTTATAATTGGTTGTACTTTTGCTTGAACTGCTATGGAAGCTACTACTTATAATTTTGCTCTGCATCTAGGCTTCAAGAGGCTGTACAAGTGCTTCTTTTCAGTTCGTAGAAGGTAGCACCATTTGCCATGATTACCAAGAAATCAAAATTCAAGAGAATGTACAGCTTCTTGGTATTGGGTCTATACCCCGCTCCATGCCTGTAATTTTGATGGATGACCTTGTTGATAGCATTAAAGCTGGAGGTAAGCAGCCTCTTTGTGATTTATCCATAGGATCATGTGGAATGACTATTGGTATTATTTTGTCCTCCATGACCTCAGTCCTTATCCTGCATTATTTTTCCCCCATTTTTCAAATTTCTCAGTTGTTTTCAGAGCTCAAAAAATTCAGGAGCTTTGATATAGTTTGGAACAGCTTGAACAGTTCACTTTATAGCATTTCAATGTTGGTTTCTTGATATTTTGAAGATGAAAACGTCAAAATAGGAATATGTTGTATGCACTACATGAGTTGTGTATAATGGTCATCCATTATTATGCTTAGCCATGTTTGTTGTTTCTACAGATGATGTCATTATTACGGGTATATTATCTGCCAAATGGTCTCCTGATATTAAGGATGTGCGGTCCAACCTTGATCCTATGCTGCTTGCTAATTATGTGAGGTAATTTGATTATTTATAATTAGGTTGTTCAGCAAGTTTTGATTCTATTAACTTTGAATCTCTTGATCATTAGATTAGAGTTTTAGTCATACTTTGAGCTATGCGATTAGTCAATTTCAATTCTTTATTCTTTGAAGTATTTCATAGCGTGGTATGCTTGATAAGAATCTGGAGGGTCCTGTTCATGCATCCAGATCAATCCTGTGATAACAAATCAGTAATAAGATTTATCATGTTAATTCTAGTTGAAAAATTGTTCATGCTTTCTTATGCCTGGCTTGTATGCAGCCAACAAAATAGGGGCCTTTGTCTACAGTCTGTGACCTGACTCATTGACTAGTTTTGTTTAGTCACTGCATTGTAGTTTCCTTGTCACCATCTACTAAAGTACTCAGATCAGATGTCATCAGAGGTAGTCATATGTTTGGACTGTAGAAGTTTGCAGCTATTTTTATTTGTCCAATGGATGGTTTCTTGTTTCTGGTTCAAGTTTGAACAATGTCAGTTCCTTTCATTTGTTGTTCTTATGTTTACGAATGACTGTGCATTTAGGAGAACAAATGAGCTGAAGTCTGATATAGACATTCCTGCGGAAACTGGAGACAAGTTTGGGTGTTTCTGGGAAGACCATGCTCCCCTAGAAGGTGCTTAAGTTCTGGTTCTTATTCTGTGCCTGGGTGTTTCTTAGACTGATCTAAACCTAACTTTCTACCCTTTAAGCACAAATAATGCATTTCACTTGCCAATTAGTATAAATAAGTTTCTGGGAAGACCATCTTCCTGCAGTGCACTGGGCAGCATCCCGGCAAGGATTGGGTGGCTGCACAACATGAATTAGCTCCGGCTGCTATGTTTTGTGTTTGATGGAGCACTGTCACAAGATGTGCTGGTGAGAGGCATGGCATCACATTGTCCTGTACTACAATATACTGTCTACGTCAGTGTGAAATAGGTGAGTTTGTGTGGACCTTAGACGATCCACTTAGACTCATGTCGGCACGTGATCAGCTGCACTCCTGCAATGCAATGTGACATTGCAGCCCAGTGCTGAGGAAGTGAGGATGATGCTGACGACACAGGATATCATCGTAGGGGAAAAAATAATACACTTATGTGCTGCAGTGGTCAGACAGATGTGCTGAATGCTGATATTGCAACCTTCCCTGGTGGCTGGTGCATTTGGTGTGATCTGGAGTTCAGACAAAGCATAGGATGTTCTAGTCCAACTCCACTGAAAAACAGTTATGGACCACAATCCGCACAGCCTTTATTTGCCTTCTCGGAGGTGGTTCCTTAGATCCTTAGTTAATAAATACTGTACTGACCAGTGACCACTAAGGTGGGATGGGCAATGGAGGATGAAGAGGAAGGGGCTATAACTATAAGAGAGGGATGGACCATGACTTCGGTTGGGTGATCATAAACCTTGAGTGAGGAAATGACTATTTTCTTTGCTTAACTGTGGAAGTGGGCCTCCCCATATTTTATAGTGGGTTCACTCCCAACAAAAATGTCTAAATTAAATCTTATGCCTTAGCTTTTGTCCTAAGTCAACTTCAATTCTTATCTCTGATCAAGCTGTTTGAAAATAGCTTATCTCCCATCCAAGCGAAAGAACCAAATTGAATGCTACTGCAGCTATTACATTAATGTTTACATTACCCAATACTGTACTAATGTAAACTGCTTATTCAATGTCTCTTATACACAGGAAGAAATTTAATCTTGAAAGGCATCTGTCCTCAAATTTATGGGCTATTCACGGTGAAGCTTGCAGGTATGTAACTAAACTGTATTGTTGTCCTACTATTAACTAGTCAAGTAGTTGTACAACTGTGCAGCTAACCTTGATATACACTCTTAGGAATTAAATTGCACACAAATTTAAAGCAGTGTGACTAATATAAGTCATTCACCTAGCTAACCTTTTCTTTTCACTTCCTATAGGAGCAAGAGAGTATTTTCTTTACTTTACTTATTTCACTTGTATGTGGTTCTCTATGACCTATTGAAGTAATTTATCATCAAGCTGTGCCTGGCAGACTATAATTAAACAACATTAACTGCACTACACAATGGCTATCAAACAGAAAACTGAAAAGCTTATACCAAAAACCTGACATAATTCAATTTTCAGTTGCTCATTCATCCTGTCTTGTTCTTTATGTGTGCCATGCGTCCACCCTCATGTGATTCATAAATCCCAAGTCCCAAGGCTTAAAATAACACAGCTGATTCCATGGTGTTGCTCGATTTTCAATATCCATAATCACCTGGTTAAATTTGTATCAAATGGCTGGGAACCCCCAACAGAATTATATTCTATATTAAATGCTTGGTAGCATCTGATAATGACTCCATGCTCCAAAATACTTCGTTAATTTATATTATAAACCTAAATTATAGCGAGTTCTTGTTTTGATTCTAGATTTTTTTTTCCTGTAAAAATGCAGGCTTTTTGAAGTTGTCATATGCCAAATAAACATATTATAACATCACAATGTTTAATGATTCCAGTTGCTCTTACATTAATTGGTGGAGTGCAGCATGTTGATGCTTCTGGAACAAAGGTTCGTGGAGAATCCCATATGCTTCTTGTTGGTGATCCAGGTACTGTATTCATGACATGCAGCACGAGTAGCAATTTCTCCATGGGGGCTGCAAGGCTGGATTTCTTTTGAGAGTAGGTAGGAGTTGTGCCTGTAATGCAATAAAAAAACAGAATAGAGGTTGTAACTATGCGCCGAGAGACTATTGCATGGACATGGACATGGGTGTCGGAATCCAACTTGGACTCCAGTCACTTCAGCCATAGATTTTGGAGTTGACTGGAATCACTTGGAACTCGACCAGGGTGTCAATAAACTGACTCAGAAACAATTTTTAAGACTTGGTGTCCTGGTAACAATGTTAAGGAGTCATCAGAAGAATTTTTTTTAACTGCCAGTTAAAATAACTAAGCGCTGTCATGCTGAGTTCTGTGTTGGATGGATTTGATCAGAGAGGGTAGTAGTAAGAAGTTTATGGACATGATCCTCGACCTTGTCAGTGCAGCTGGGGAGCTGTGGTTGGCTACTGCGCCAGCGAGACTGGGGTAGCGAAGCACAATGAGATAATAGATCGGTCCATTGCTTAAATATGATGGGTATGCCAGTAATAGTAGGCAAAAAGCTTGACCCTACTATTTATGTAAAACGAAGGAAAACATTATTTAGAAAAGGAAAGACAAAATTGCAACTATATTTTGTTCCATTGAATTTCAGGTACTGGTAAATCCCAGTTTTTGAAGTTTGCTGCTAAATTGAGCAACCGCTCTGTGATCACAACTGGTCTTGGAAGCACCAGTGCTGGTTTAACTGTCACAGCTGTCAAGGATGGAGGTACTACGTCTGACATATCATTATGCTGTTTTTTGTTTCATCTGCATCTAACAACGATTTTGTTTTCTTTTTTGTGGTGATGGCGGTGGTGGGGGTGTATTGTCAGGGGAGTGGATGCTTGAGGCTGGTGCTCTTGTTTTGGCTGATGGTGGTTTATGCTGCATAGATGAATTTGACAGGTTATCAATCGCCAGTTTTCTATTTACTATTGTTTACTAGTGCAATTAGGCCCTGTTTGGGTAGTGTCCCCAACACGACAGACAAGTCACGGCAAAGGGAAAAGTGCGGCAGCCTAACCTGTGGCAAGATACGGAAACTAAACAACCACCTCAACTTCTCTGACGAATTTTGGTGAGATGTAGAAGTGATCGAAATACGTCCTTATAGTGCTGTATCATTGTTGAAATTCAAGACGTTCCAATTCCTAAACTATATTAAAACTCATCTGGGCATACAAAATAGTACTAACACCATCCTCTGCACTCTGCAGTTCTGACGTCCGATAAGAGTGGTACATAGATGTATACACATGCCTAGTATAAGATGTCCAAACAGATATAATATGCATGCATAATTTTTACCTGATGCACAGCTCGTCTTATTGTGGTGTTGATACTTCTTATAAGTCATGGTGCCAAATTTAATGCAAATATGATTATTATATGACCTACTTATCATGGAGATCTATGACACCTAAATCTGACATTCTTCACAATAGCATGCGAGAGCATGACAGAACAACAATACATGAAGCCATGGAGCAACAGACAATAAGTGTTGCGAAGGTACTACTGCTTTTAAAAATTGCCAGTTTCTGTACTGCTGACAGTTACTAGTGTGGACTTTAACTCAGCATTATTACTTATTTGTCTTGCAGGCTGGATTAGTTACAACACTCAGTACAAGGACTACTGTCTTCGGTGCCACGAATCCGAAAGGGCAATATGACCCTGATGAAAGTAGTGCTTTTACACATCAAGCAATTATATAGCTTAGTTAGTTCAGTAAAATGTTGTCAGAAGTCAGCACTATGTTACAGGCATATTTACTTCTGGGTTCCACTCTCACCCATAACGCGATGGTGTTATTGAGCTATTGGCTAGTTAATTTCTTAAGATTCACTCGGAGGACTTCCATAACATGTACTTTGGGGCAAACCATTTTCAATTTGCTTAACAATATTAATTTAGCAAGGCATAAAAAAAAACAAATGCATGCTTCTAAGATTTTATGGTTGTCCCTTGCTAAAGTTCTTAGATTTTTTTTTCTTTGGATACAATTTTTTTATTTTTGAAAAATCCTACGGTTTTGTAAAATACTTCTATTTTGAGAAAGTAAAAGGTTTGCAGAATCATTATAAAAAACCTTAACATTGCTAAAACCATTTTTTTGGAGTTTCTGCGCTCAGGATCTCCTCATCGCCTCCCCCCCCCCTCCTCCTCTCTCTCTCTCTCTCTATTTGTCACATGGTTTTGCACTTCTGCACGTCTTTGGTATCTGAAAGTACAGTTTCTTGGTACCCTTTTTTCTTCAGAACATCCAAAAATGGCCTTTTCCCACTCTGAATATATCTTTGTTTTTTCTCCTTTCAGGTTTGTCTGTGAATACAACACTTTCAGCACCACTGTTGAGTAGATTTGATATAGTTCTTGTTCTTCTGGATACACAAAATACTGCTTGGGATGAAATAGTTTCATCTCATATATTGGAGGTATGTTTTGTTTCTATTTAAGTTGGACTCACTACAGACTGCATCTTGAATAGACTTAATCCATATGCATGAAAATAATCTATAAATTGTCAGTCATCGAACAGAAAATCTATTAAGAAATGTTTTTTCAATGTGCAGAATTTAGATGAAAAGAAAGATAAGACAAATGCTTCTGATGTAGAGTGGACACTCCCCAAGTTGAGAAGGTGGAGGCCTTTGATGTGTTGCAATACAAATAAATTTATTTTAACATCCTCACCTAATTTATCAGCTTCTGAAACTGCTGTTTTATCAGATCGCTAATGAGCAGCAGAATGTTTAAAGTGCATTTAGCTATATCTGCTGTTCTGTCCTGAAAATTTTCGGTCTTTCATTGCGAATACTAATAATACTATAATACTTGAGTATTTCAAATTTAAGGTACATCAATTATGTAAGGAGACAGTTTAAACCAGTGCTGACAAAGGAGGCAGAAAGAGTTATCTCGAGCTATTATCAGCTACAGAGAAAATCAGGAACACATAATGCAGGTTAGCCTTAGACAAGCACATATTCTTTAGCCTTGGCATTTTGCAGCCTCTAAAAAATAAGCTTCTAAATTGCAGCAAGGACAACGGTGCGCATGCTTGAAAGTTTGATAAGGCTAGCACAAGGTCTGTTCTGATCTCCTATGGTTCTTTTCTTCCTTTCACAATTGCTATTCTTGATCCTTTCATTCCTTTGTTCTTACCGTTTATTTTTTCTGCTGCAGCACATGCAAGACTAATGTTCAGAAATGAGGTTAGACAACTTGATGCCATTGCTGCCATATTGTGCATGGAATCCTCCATGACAACATCTCCAATAGTGGACATTGTTGGAAATGCTCTGCACTCAAATTTTACAGATGACCCTGATGAAGAATGTATCCTAACATGTGATTTTGTAGCCTGCTTATTCAAGAATATCAAGGACTTGAGTCATTTCTTCAGTAAAAACTAAAAACTGAATTCGCTTTGATGTTTTTCCTTTTGTTTTGCTGTGTCAATGAAAGTACTTGTCTATTTCTTTGGCATGCCTGCAGTAGCAATGATAACAGGATGTACATTAGATGTCTTCTCTCAGGAAATGTTAATTTTATGTGGTAAAACACATTTCTTGTTGCTAACTGCCTCGGTACCATTTGAAATGCATCATCAGGAAATGCATTGTACAGCTGGATTCTGTAAACCAGCAAGCAGCTTTCCTGTGTGTTTGTTTTTCTTGACATGCCATAGATAAAATACAGGAGAAGCAGATTCTCAAGAAACTTGGACTAACTCAAGGTTCCCCATAATTCAATACAAACATCAGTTGCTGCATCCTTTAGATTGGTTAACCTATGGACTTACGTGCTATTCTGCACAATGAATCAGTGATACGTGAAGGTGAACTTGATACTTATGTGGCTGTTTGGCTATCCTTACAAAATTGCTGGCATAATTAGATCGACAATCAGCATTCCTCAAATGAACTACTAAATCAAGCATTGCGGATGCATAGTTGCATAAGAACGATGACAGTTACTAAACGACATGTTAATTTCTGTTCTCGAAGCTTGTGGTTCATCTAAAAACCCTAGTTAGAAAACTGCTTCTGAGAGTGTAGAAGGCAAAATACTAAATCATGATACTTGCCTAGTTGATGCTTCATCATTTACTGTGATTGAGATTTATTTACTTGCTATTGAGTTAATGTCTAATCAACTTCATGTGCAGGCTCTTGGTGGAACGAGATGTGCCTTGGCAGTTCGTGGTGTATATACTTCTTTTGGGCACGTGGTTTATCCAAATTTTGCGATAGCTGTATCTGATTGGCTTTGTAACGTGTAACGATTTTTTTTAACACTCGGGCTTATATCTTATGACATCTATCTATTGAAATTGAAAGAAGTTAACTCATTGAATTAGTGTGTCCTCTGTCACTCGTTAGTAGTTTTGATGATGTGAAGAGGGGACTGGGGAGGATCTGGAGTTTCAATGCTGTGGAGCGAATCTTCTCTGAACCAAAAGCGGGCCAGTGGATCGGGCCACGTCGCCGGTTAACCTATTAGCCGTAGGATCTGGTGAACTTGCAATATCGACGGTACGATCAAGATCTTAGGCCTTGTTTAGTTTCAAAAAGTAGCTAAATTTTTTCAAGATTTCTCGTCAGATTGAATCTTGCGGCATATGCATAAAACACTAAATATAGATAAAAATAAAAGCTAATTATACAGTTTTGTCTATAAATCGCGAGATGAATCTTTTGAGCTTAGTTAGTTTATAATTAAATAATATTTGTCAAATAAAAACAAAAATACTACAGTGTCCCAAAACAAAATTTTTTGGAACTAAAAAAGACCTTAGCGGATCTATCACCCGTTAAGGTAGGAACCCAAACAATCACGAAGACTCACGAACCCGCTCTGTCGAGCCGCCGAGGGCTCGTCCCATTTGCCACCCACAGCCACAGGACGTCCTCCTCCAGCCGGTCCTCCCAAGCGGCCAAGTCTCAATCCCCGACGCGAGCTCCCTCCGCTGCAAGTGCAGGCCGGTGGCCGCGGCGGCAAGCATACGCCAACTAGCGGCGCCGGCGCGGCCACCGGCCTCTTCACCTCATACGCCTCGCTACCTGCGTCTCGCTCCACCACGGCCCTCGTCCGGGGGGGCTGCGGCCTGACCCCTTCCACAGCACAAGGTGGGAGGCCATCGTCAAAGCAGCAGAGACGCGCGCGAGTGGAAGATCGACTCGCACCGAGATTGTTGAGCTAGCGGGGGCAAGAGCAGGAGCACGCGTGATGATGCAGGCAACCAGAAGCAGTGCTTGTGGTTCGCAGCTTCCCCGTACCCTGTGTGCAATCCCATGCAAGCAGATCGCACAGTTCAGCGCTCCAGCAGCCGGAGCAGCCATTGACATGGATGAAGCTCAACCACTGTTTGACGAAATGCCTCCAAGGCTCCAAGGCAAGCTTCTCACTGAACACATGTCATGCTCCTCCCGTCCTTTAGATGCGCTCTCGCCTTGACTCACAGGAAGCAACAGTGGCACAGCCGCACAGGCTCAGTTCCCTCCACTACGTACTTTCCCTGTGCTGCAAAACTATCAGCTGATGAAGGAGGTGATGGTGGAGAAGCATGAACTCGCAAACTCGCTGCAGTGTCGAAGGTTACCATGGGACCCGTGACTGGCTTAACCAACGATGCTCCTGTAAGCACATAATTAGTATTACCTTGAGAAAAATATTTTACCCATGAACTAGTGCAATTTTTATTTATACTTTGTTCATTCATGTGTGCATAAGTCTTTTAGCAGTTGTCCCTCATTTTTTTTGGAAGGCAAGTCGTCCCTCATTGTTGATTAACTGAAATCTAACCACATGTGTTTACAGAAAATACATGGATCAAGGATATGAAGACAGTATCTCACATTCCGATCAGTTGTTTTCGAGTGGCTAATGGGCTTGTTGGGCTTGAATAGTGGGCCTGCGTGTGTACCTGGGCTTTGCCTCATATATAGCTCGGAACAGTCTCCCGCCGGCGAACCGTCCCAACGAAAACAGAATTCAGAATTCAGAAGCCTTCTTCTTCATCCTCTCTGTTCTTGATCTGCAATTCCCTTCCCAGTTCCCACGAAGCAAATCGTCACCGGAACCTGACGCTTAGTGCGATGGCTGACGAGCAGCCGCCCGGGAGTTGGCGCCTGTTCAAGAAGGCAGTCGCGGCCGTCCAAAGCGAGGAGAAACAGCGGCGGGCGTCACGGTCTCGGAGCGGCGTGCCGTACCCGCGGCTCCTCTCCACGGCGCTCCGGCAGGCGGCCGGGATTCGCGCCGTCAGACGCCAGGCGGTGCTCAATGTACGCCGAAGTCATGGGTTGGGCGTCGCCAATCCTCCTCCGTGCGCAGACGAGGAAACCGGCAAGAACGCCGTCAAGAACCGCGAGTCGGAGCCGCACGGGATGCTCCCCGCCGGCGACGCCATGAAGAAGCACGGAAACGCCGTCCAAGAAGTCGCTCCTCGCGAGGCGGGTGATTACCTCGAGACGCACACGGGAGCGGCGGCGGCGGGCCACTGCAACGTTCTTGCTCCTGCGGCCGCTTCTTGCGTGGGCGAATCGGCGGGCCACGGCTCCGGTTTCATTGCTGGCGCCGGTCTTCCCGAGGCGGGCCAAGCCATTCCTGGCGACCAAGATTCTCCGGGCGTCGACCCATCCGAACAAGCGGGCCAAGATTCTCCGGGCGTCGACCCATCCGAACAAGCGAAGAACAGAGCCTTTGCTGAAGAGCTGTTCAAGAGCTGGGCGGAAGAATTTGGTCTCCGACTACCGTCGACCTCCCCACCGACCTCCTCACCTCCACCGCCGCCGCCGCCCCTCGAGCTCAGGGAGCCTACACCACCTCCGCCTTCCTTCCCGCCTCCTCCTCTGGTTAAGATTTTGACCGTTCGGAATTCTGATGACGCTCAAGCTGCGTTTGAAGCATGGAGGCAGAGGGGAAGGGATGGTGTACTAGTTGATGTTCCTGAAGATGTTCCTCTTCTGGACCTCCAAATCATCTGGGATATGCTGTGTGAGGCGAGTCTGAATATCTTCCTCAATCCAATAAACATAGCCCAGAGGCTTTCGATCGGTAAATAGTTTATTGGAAAACCAGGGTGCTATGAATCTTGTTAGTCACTGTGACAAAAGTTTACTGTACTAATGGTGCTAAATGGCCGTATTGTTCAAATGGGTTTTAATGTGACTTTTCAACTTTAGTATATTTTCGAAGCTTGATAGATAATGTGCTTTGGTTGTGATGTTTGATCACTGCTCGGCTACTAATTAATTGTTCGAAAATGCTTAATCAAAACTGTTTCGCAACTCTGAAAACATAATTCAGTTTTCAGTGTGTTTTGCATGTTTTGAAAAATTCCTTATCTGTCAAACCAGTAATCTTTTGTGAACAACTTTTTGCTAAGGGTGATCATCGAGTTTCTATACGAGATCACTTGGCATTATAGGATTTTTGTCAAAATCATAAAAAACAGCCTCCAACAAGTTGGCAAAACTACTTGGCAATTTGTGAGTTTGGCAAAATTCCCCCTTCACTTGGCAAATATGTCAAGTCCTCCATCGTTTGGCATCACGTGTATCCCAATTTGCCGACTTGTTGGAGGTTTAATTTTGTGATTTTGACAAAAATCCTAGGATGCCAAGGCCTTGTTTAGTTCCAAAAAATTTTGCAAAAATTTTCAGATTCTCCGTCACATCGAATATTTAGACACATGCATGAAGTATTAAATATAGACAAAAATAAAAACTAATTGCACAGTTTGGTCGAAATTGACGAGACGAATTTTTTGAGCCTAGTTAGTCCATGATTGGACAATATTTGTCAA
>Ga0182004_10002278_pt1 | contig 14818 bp, 6 predicted proteins | sample Sormic07211540_1_FD_120479 | JGI IMG/M metagenome (GOLD analysis project Ga0182004, IMG submission 120479) | Endophyte microbial communities from Sorghum bicolor roots, Mead, Nebraska, USA - 072115-40_1 MetaG | ecosystem: Host-associated > Plants > Roots > Unclassified | place: USA: Nebraska...
GCTTTTGATTTGGTTCCTGCTCTATTTTAGCCTCAGCAAAAATTTGATCAAACTCACAACGAGGAGCCACGCGGGGCTGCTTATTTGGTGCCGCTCCAGTAGCTTGAGTTTCGTTATTTTTTTTCCATGCATTGTAGCTACGCTTTAACTGTCTTGTAGCTACACATTATTCGTCTGAAAAGTTGAAAGTACTATTCGCTGATTTATTACGAGAGAAAAATACTATTGGCTGGTAGAAAAAATATGATTGATAAGACACACGAACAGCTAGGCTGCAACCGTTATGGACTGTTCGCTGAAGCTTATTAGCCAAATTTGCAGTCATTCAGTAATATTTTTCTCTCACAGTAAATCAACAAACAATATTTCTATCATGATTTACTAAATGAACAGGTAGTTCATTCTACAATGTTCCGTAGTAATCAAACTGTAGCCGCAGCTGCGGCTTTAATCTGAAGCGACCCTATTATTTTTATTTTATATTCTGAAATAAATTAGGAGCTGATCTTTCAATATAAAAAAAGAAGCTGATAAATTTATTATAGCTTTATGGGCTTTAGCTTCACAGTATAGCGTGGCGTGGCAAAATGCGAGAGTCGGATAAACGTGTCAAACAGGCCTAGGAGAGTGATAAACGTCCAGTTTGGGCATTTGGCTCGTCCCTATCCGCGCCGTGGTCGGAAGTCGAAACTATCCGCTGCGGTAGTAGAGATGCTCTCGTTGCGGCCACCCCCTACCACTTTCTCGCGCCCCTTGAGGTGGCCGAGACGGGGTCGCCTCGGCGGAGCCGCCGCGGCGCAATATGTTAGCGCCGCGGCACCGTCGGCCGCTCTGGAGTCAGCTGCACCTCCGGAGAGCGTCTCCTTCCCGATTCTGGTACGCATTCCGCTGGCCGCCTCCAATGTGCTGCAAACCTGTTCGATGAAACGCTGCTATGGAGATTACTGGCTCAGTGTTTTTAGGGCGAGATTACCGGCCCTGGTCTGCGCAATGGTTCCCACGTAGCAACCTACTTGTTCGATGTAATGCCACAACGGGGTTACCTGTTGTCTTAGGCCTCGCCGGTGGTTTGTACTGCCTTTTGGAGGGGATCAGAGGGTTCAAATCATTCTAGGTTTGGATTCAGATGCGTCTTGTGCACTCTAGAATCTTCGGAAGATGATTCTGCATAGAACCTAATGCCTGACCAAATGTGCTTACGGCTCAGGAGATGTACATTTTCTAGGACAGCATCGTCATCAGTGCATATTTTCTGGAGCAACACTGTCTCGTTATTATGTAAAAATGTTTTTATTTGGGGTTGATCATGAGTCAAGCTTTGCTTTCAGATTTTCTGTTACTCTTTCCCAGGAGAGTTTAACTGAGGAAGCACAACACCACGTACTTAACCTGGTTCCACAACGCACATACTACACAAGCTAGATTTCTGGTTAGTTGATGCATATCGGGGTAAATGTATAAGTAGTTGGTCAAATATGAAGCTGGCCTCCCTGGATGCAAAGGTGGCTTCTTTGGCTATTGTGCTTGCATCTATAATTCGCTTAAAGCAAGTGCAAAGCTGCAAATATTCGTGAATTTCCTTTTCTTCAACAAAAATCCTGCTCAACAATATCTTATGCTGATAGAAACTTTTATGGGTCATTGGAAATATTTAAACTGTATAAATAATTTTATGCAATCATAAAGAAAAGGAGTTGGAAAGGAAAATGCATAAGCATACCTGATCAACTATGCCCATTTGTAAGAGGTGGGCAACTTGTTTAATATTTTACATTAGAAGCTAGTATCCGCTGTTCTTGCTTCATATTGTAACAGTTCTATTATCAAAACTTTTCAAAGATCCCCAGGTCTCACATTGAATAATGCTATGCTAAATGTCAATGTTTATGTGAGCAGTTGGGTACAATTTTGATGTAGAATAGCTGTTCAGATTTCTTGTCTCCTTTTTTTTGGAGGAAACAGGAGTGGATAGGCCCCTACTGATTATATATATTAAAAAAGAGGAGAACGTTTGAAAAAGAAGGCAAAAAGACTATCTTGCTTGATGGAAGGGACCTGATCCTTTTGTTACTTAGTCTTTTCATTGTTCCATTATTTAGGTGAATGGCTGCACTGGTAAAATGGGGTTATCTGTCGCTGAGGCTGCTGCTCTGAGGGGCCTTCACCTAGTCCCTGTTTCATTCAGTAGTAGAGAGAAGGTTGAAAAAACAATACAAGTTGGACAAACAGACATTCGGATATATGGTCCTTCTGCAAGAGAAGATATTCTTTCATCTGTGGCTGATGAATTCCCAGATGTCATTATTGTGGACTACACAGCACCTGATTCTGTGAACTGTAAACAGTTTAGCCTTTTTTATTTTCTCAATACGATATATAAAGTTCTTAGTACATGTTATGATCACTTTAGCTTACACAATCATGATATTGCAGTTTGAGAATTGCTAGTCTGTGCTAATTACTAAACATGCTGTTATAACATCATTTTGCTGCTATGTTCACATCAAAATGTATATTCAGGAATTTTGTTGTACATTTTTTGTTAGGTTTATGCTAATGATTACATTCCAGTTCTTACATGGCAGGGTAACAACGATTATAAGAAAAATAATTTTTTATGCCTGTCAAATTTCACGTAGAACATCTAGGAAGCTATCAAATTTAGTTCATTATTGCTTAAAGCCTTGAACTCTTGCTTTTACTTCTAAAAGCAAATTGCAGATGTTTTTATCGTTTTTCTACCTTCAATGTGTCTCCTTTTTTTTTATTGTTTTGAATACTCTATTCAATCCTGCACTATTCTTCTCATTTGAAACAAAAATTGAGACTCTTGCATTATGCAGCTAATGCTGAGCTCTATTGCAAGCTTGGCTTGCCATTTGTGATGGGCACAACTGGTGGGAACAGGCATTTGCTCTACAAGTCAGTGCAAGATTCAAAAAGTTATGCACTAGTATCTCCACAGATGGGTAAACAGGTATGCTAAAAAAGAACTATCTATCTCAATAAGATTAAAAATGTTGGTTTTCATTATTATACTTCAAATGTTGAAAACATGGATAACCTGTATAGTTTTCTCTCATCTTCAATCAGGTGGTTGCATTTGTTGCTGCAATGAAAATCATGGCTGAGCAGTTTCCAGGGGCCTTTTCAGGCTATCATTTAGAGGTACAATTCTAACTTGAGTGTTTCCATATGAATTAAAAGTTCAGAGTGATGATTCATTGTGTTTAAGGATTTAAACTTCTATTGGACCACCAATATATCATCTCTCAATCTTGACACATGTCTTGTGGAAGGAGGCTCAGTGATTTAAGCTTCTTTGTAGTTTCTTCAATCAGTTGTCTGGTCTGAGACTTAAAATGCTAAATTTTGATATGTGGTCATACCATCTGCCAATACCTGTAATTCTAAGTGTCAGGATTCCTTTTTCCAGGTTTTAGAATCCCATCAAGCTGGCAAGCTGGACACATCTGGTACAGCTAAAGACGTGATTGCTTGTTTTGAGAAACTAGGTGTGTCATATGACATGAACCGGGTATGCTTTATCTTTTATGCTTGAAAACTTAAATTATTCCGGTTATGAGAGAAAAGCTGTTTGTGCTCTGGAAAACACATTAATGCAGTTCAAACTACCACAATATTTTCATGGATCAAGATCTCTTCCTTGTAAATTTCTTGGTGTTACATGTTTTTATCCTCAAGAAAACAGAAATGTTACTATATTATGCTTCTTACGTCCTGTGCTGACAGATGGTCAAGATTAGAGATCCTGAACAGCAGCTTGAGATGGTGGGTGTCCCTGAAGAACACATTCAAGGGCATGCATTCCATCTGTATCATCTTACTTCTCCTGATGACAGGTAATAACCATTCTCCTGAAAATTGATGCTACTGCCAATAAAGTAATTATACTCAATCATGGATATTTTTATAGTCTTGCTATTTTTTCATCTTTGTTGATTTAATTGTGTTCTTTTAGTGTTTCATTTGAGTTCCAGCACAATGTTTGTGGTCGTTCAATCTACGCTGAAGGAACTATTGATGCGGCAATATTTCTGCATAGGAAGGTTGGCTGATGTGTTACTTCGGTTATTTTTTAAGTGGCGTTTCGTTTCAGATACTGCTGGTATCTTACATTCTTACTCGTATTCTTTAATGTAGGTACAATCAAAGGACTCTAAGAGAATATATAATATGGATGATGTCCTGAGAGAAGGATATATGCGATAAAGTCTACTGATTGGCTGTTCATAAATAATATGCAGCACAATATTATTTTTTTGTTAGTCTATGGGTTAGATATTAATAGAGTTGTGTGCGAATTAAATTAAAAAGGTTATGCACTAAGTTCTTTAAGTTTCTATCAAAACAAAGACATGAAAAAGAGAACATACATAAAAGGTATATAAGTTGAAGTTTGTTTTAAGGTCAAAGAGCAATCAACGTAGTGTTATAGTAATGGAGCACATTAATGAATTGTCATATTTACCATGTTTCTTATTTAATGCAATAAAGCTCTTATAAATTTCCATTGACAAACTCGCATTGAGACCGCCCTTACACTCTCCTCTGGATAACAACACTTTGAAGTTTGGACATTCATACCGTTCCATGGAACACCATTTTTCTACAATGACAGACTTTTGCAGCAGTCGTTCGGGGCAGAATCTTCCGGTTCTCATAACTCTCACATCCAGAGTGCTATGCAATAGTGAACTCCATTTGATCATTTGAGATCAACTCTAAAACCGGATCATTTTTATCGCTAAGATATTTAAGTGTTGTACATAGCCCACCTTTACCCATTTTAAACTTTCGGGTAATCGGGTTAGTATGCGAGGTTCAATAGTAAAAAAAAAACATGCTACTGTTGATTGCAATCATATTTTAATACGTATTCCCAACTTGTTGCAGAGCTTTACTAAATAAAAACGGTTCACAGGAAATCGCATAAGATTCAACTATCCCCAATAGATAGAACATACACACACACACACCCACCCACCTTATTCTGAAGAAACTGCATAACCTGCAAAAGCCAAGAAAACACTGACCAAACACTCATAGTGCTGAGTCTCCATCGCATCAGGAGGAAAGAAAGGCAACAACATCTTGAGGAACGGCAGCAGCTTCTTGAAGAGCTACGGGCCAGTGACAGCGTCCCGCTGCGCCGGCGGGTGGTAGATGGGAGTTGGCGTCGGCGGCGAATACACTGGCGTCGTCGACGGGGCGGTGGGCGTTGACGGAGTGTCCACCGGCGTCGACGGAGGCTTGTGCTCCGGCACGGTCACCGGCGCCGGTTTGTGCTCAGGCACGTCTACCGCCGGCGGCTTGGTGACAGGCGGCAGGGAATGGCCGCCGTGGCCGTGATCAGGCGCGTGAGGGAGAACCACAGGCGTGTGGGTTCCTACGTGATGATGGTGCATAATGCTGTGGAAGAAATGGTGGCAAAGGAAAGCCGAAGCGCACTCGGGCGACGAGCGGTGGACCTTGCCGCCGAGCGCAACGAACGTCTTCTCGTTGCCGTCGTGGCCGCCCGGTGGCGCCGCGACGATCTTGGAGGGCTCCTGCCCGGGGCACGGCGCACTCGACGCGCTGTGGAGCTGCGCGAAGCATTCCGACTTGAGCTCCCCGTCCTCACCAACGGCATCGGCGGCCAGCGGGACGCTGAAGGCGCCGGACTTGTCCACCTGTCCCACCGCCGTGCTCTCGTACTCGCCCTTGCTGTTCTTGCACTTGACAGCCACCTGAAGACCTGGGGAAAGTAAACGACAGACAAATCATGCATTGACTAGCCAGCCAAACTGTTTTTAGTAACACCACTATATCATGACACTGACAGAGTGACAGGTGGTTTGGGTTTGTGTAAACTACCTTTGAAAGCTGCCTCAGCGTTCATGTTCCTCCTGGCGCAGTCCGAGCACTTGGCCAGGCCGACAACAACCGGCGTTGCTGTCGCTCCTTGCACGGCATCGGCGAAAGCTATCGCTATCACAATGCCCAAAATGGCCACCAGTAGCTGTCGTGCTTGTATCTCCATCTCTCTACCACTTGTTCGGAGTTGTTGAGGAAGGAGAAGATGTGGATGGGTGGGGAGCAAGGAGTGGAACGCAGGTGTCTATAAATAGGTGCCAAGGTCTGATGACGCAGCTAGCTCGATCGATCGGCTGAAGCTAAGTGAAACTAGTGAAGCTGGCAACTATGGGCAGCTAATTTGGCGCCGCCATTGTAGCTAGATCTCCAGTTAATAGTATGGCCCCTTGCAATGTGATCAGCGTTTCCTTCAAGTCTACTCCTCCAGCTATTCTCGTACTCGCGGTTAATTGTCCACGCGCAGGCAGGACCGCATGACGGGTGGTGGAGATCGTCGTACCCATTTTACCGGCCTCTGCACGCGTTCGGACGATCTGGATCCGGTGCATATAGTGTTCAACTAACCGTGCGCTGTCGACTCAAGGAGAGGTAATGGTGATTAATGAAAAGTTAATTTCAGAGTTGGAGCTCGTTCAGTAGCCGAAGGCCCGAATGGCCGAATTAACACCGCACGGCAGTACTCAACAACTATCTCCATTTTTTGTTTTGCTGTCACTGGTGGGAGTTTTCCCTACATTGAATTTTATTTGGCCTTCGCGGCCCGTGGCAATGTCTACAAGATGTTTACATTTTGAGAGAAATGGAATTTACAGGTCACTCCTGAGCTAGCTTAGCGTCCTAACGCGTCACGGAAGACCGTGCACCGACCATTGATCCGCTACACACTTGTTCCTTCTCGGCAGTGTCTGGCTCTCCATTGCTCCGCTTCTCTCCTACAGGCAAAGCAACAGCTGTTGGGTGGATGTTCGCTCATTTCTGAAAACAAGCGCATTCCTCGTTTTCCAGAGCTGCTAGCACGATAGTGCTATGAACGCCCACGCCCCAAACTCCTGCTGTGGTATGTTACTCGGCCGGTTGGTCATGTACAGCTCCGTTACTGTGAAGTCCGGAGCATTGGTAACGCCGATCTTCGCCCAGAATTGCATGGCAATAGGGCAGCCATTGATGATGTGCTCCGGGGTTTCATCAGCTTACTCACACACTTCACACAGTGACATTGGCACGATGTTCTTTCGCTGCAGATTGGTTCGGCATTGTATCCGGCCTTGAGTCAGCGGCCACATAAACATTTGGACCCTCAGTGGCGCGGAGTTTTTCCAATTGAATGCAGATCCTTCGTTGCTATCTTCATATTTTCCCCGATAGAAGTAGTGAAACATAGTCTGAAAATCAGACACCACTGATATGCTCAAAGGGAGAAATTTTGCTTTAGAAATCACTACGTTTATTTCTCAAATCAAGCAACGGACTGAAAGTCTGAAACACCAATGCCACCGCGGGCACACGACGGCATGAACTGAACAAAACAATCACTGACACCACCACAACAACAACATCACCGAAACGAAACGAACATCACTGACGACCCTCCAACATCTGATCGCTTAATTTGCTGCTGTCCTGCTTGCATGCCCGCACACACCACCCTAGTTCAATTTCTTGGGGATCTTCTCCTGCCCCTGCCCGTCTGCCGCAGCAGGCCGGGTGGTGTCGTCGTCGTCGACGAGCGGCGGGCACGGCTTCTTCTTGTGCATGAACTTCATCTTGGGCTTCTTCTTGAAGAACGGCTCGGGCTCCTCGGGCGCCGGAGGCCTGGGCTCCGGCGGCACGGGCGTGGGTGTCGGCGTCGGGGGTCCGTACGTCGGTGTCGTCGGGGGGTTCGGGGTTGGCGTCGGCGTCGGCCTCGGCGGCGGCGGCGGCGGGCCGAACATGTAGTGCTTCTTCTTCTTGCCGCAGGCGCACGCGACGGGGGCGAACACCGTGTCGGCCGCGGCCGCGAGGTAGGTCGTGTCGCTGGTGGCGCTGCCGCCGTCTGATTGGCTGGTGGTGGGCGCGATCCTGGGCGGCGCCTGACCGACGCACGGCGTGCCGAGCGAGCTGTGGAGCTGCGCGAAGCAGTCACGGTCCATGCTCCCGTCGTCGCGCAGGAGTTCGGCGGCGAGTGGGATACGGAAGACGCCGGTGTCGTCCAGGGTGCCAAGCGCCCTCATCTCGTAGCTCTCGTCGTCGGCGGCGCCGGATTTGCACTTGATCGCTACCTGCAGGTCTGCAGCGCACAGAGGGAACAGAAGTTTTTTTTTAGTATACGTGTGCGCGGCCATATGCCATGGGCCGCAAAAGTTGAGCCGAGCGTTGTCAGGCCTGATTCAGGCTGGCAAGTGGCCGGCCCAATCCATGATTATGTGTAGTACTCGCTCTTTTACAGCGTGATGATAGAGGGACACAAATTCGCAGGACTTTTGAAAATGTGAATGAAAAGCAAAGTGTGTCATTTGAGAGAGAGAAAAAGTAGGTGTGTCATTCGAAAAAAATTTGTGCGGTTCACAAACCAATAGTGTGTGTCTGCAGTCTAATAATTTATCGGGTTAAACTATTATTTTTTGTTGAAGAAAATTCACAAGCTACCACTTATGTTTTCTATCGCGCCTTTAACTAGAATTGATCAATCGAGTTACTCAAGAAGAACTTCAAGTTGAACTGTTTTGGGGGGACATAGTGTTGTTCCAGAAATTTGTCTCCAAACTCTTCACTGCTTTTTCTTCGTTACCAGCTAGTACTACCATATAAAGTTTCCTACTAAGAAAGGCAGTAGCTAATCGGGCCAAAATTTCATGTCCGCAACAGAGCTATAGCTAAATCCAGAAGTGCAAGTGTACTGCAGAGGCAGCCGATTTGCATGTACCTTTGAAGGCATTGACGTCGTTGGGGGAACAGTCCAGGCACTTGACGCAGCCAACCACGTCTGCCTTCTTCCAAGCCGTGGCACCGAAGCTGACGGCCAAGAGCGCAGCCAAAAGAAGAGCGGCTTGCTGGGGAACCTGCAGAGTCCCCATGTTGGTTTGGTTGGAGCCGGCCTGCAGCTGGCTGCTGCTTCTTCGTCAGGAGATGTGTATATTTGATGAGGAAGTGAAGGCGGTGAGTTTGGATGGGGTGAGATGGTGCTCGGGTGCATGCGTTTATATAGGGGCCGACGCCGGGGCGCGGGTAGTGACAGTGTGGCCGCCGGCCGGCCGGGCTATTGAAGTTTGGGATGATGGACACGGGACAGGTACTGGCCGGCGTCCAGAGACCGGCCAGATCGTGAGGAATAAAAAGTGTGAGCGATGCGACGGATGTTTCCAGTGGAGTCTCAGTACTGATTTTGATCATTCCAGTCCGTGGTTCTGCCTTTTTTTTGTTTCCTAACCCAACGAGCTGTGTATTGCAACTACGACGCCGAACTTTTTCATTACTGTTACCACTGTACAAAGAATTTTTGTGCCGGCCGGCGAAAAGATTCAAGTTCATTATTTGGAGTGAGAAATCACTACCTATATATACCCATAGTCTTTATCTTTACTTTCCAAATATGATGTCAGGCTTATTTCCACGCACGCAGGTGCCTTCTGCGGCCGGCGTTTGAAATTTGAAGTGGCTAACGGTACACAGTTCCTCACCGATGTGGTGTGCGTGCTTCATCTGTCAGGGTGGCTCATAAACCTCGCACGGCGCATGCATGGTTTGTGCGTGATGGGCCGGGCCGCGTCGGGAGAGGGTGGGTTGCACCAACCATGTGCGTGCCATGACCGATGGAGCACGTAAACAGTACCCGCCCGCCGGTCGCTCCAGTTAATTTGGGAAGCATTGGTGACTGGCGACAGATCAGTCGTCGTATTAGTGGGCAAGTAGCAGTGAACATGCATGCTATATATCCAAGGCACGTCGTGGTCGATCGTTTTAACATCTTGGATCGTAACCTCACGCTGCACGTACGGCCAATAGCTGTGAATTGGTGATTGCTACGAATGCGAATGGCCGGTGCACCGCGTGTAGCGTCGTCCTTTGGCGTCCATGTGAGAAACCGAACAATTTTCTTGCAGTCCTCCCTTTCTAAGGACTGGGAGATATGTTTGGTCCAAAAAGCACAAATACAATGGGCCGGGTCCCTCGTGCAGACGGTATTTCTTCAACCTGACCTCGAACTGACACATGGCACTCTTAGTCTCACTCTCAGCCTGCGCTGGTTGCTGCTTCGTCGTGGCTACCGCATCTTCGATTAATAATATCTCTCGCGTGCTATATTACTAGGAGTTTTGAAATGAATTTTGGTGGGGAACCTCTCCCCCCATTGCATCAAAAAAGAAAAAAATTCCATCGCTTTCAGTAGTCAGTGATGCTCTGCAAATGAAATGGAAGCGCGTATTCGATTAATAATATCTCTCGCGTACGTGCTACGACATCCATTTTTTCTTTTTTTTCGCATGTTTGATTATTATTATAGGTGTCGCAAATTATTATAGGTGTCGCAAATATCTCTCGCGTACGTGCTACTATTTAATTGGCTCGAAAGAAACTCTGCGTTCTTTTGGCAACGGATGGAACACAAGTTTGGCAGTCTTCTCAAATCTCAAAGCAAAAAGAAACAAAAAGAGGTTTGACGGTGAAAAATATTTATTTAGGTCTATGCTTGTTAAAAGTATTTATAAATGTATAACTAAGTTATATATATGATCCAACGGGTATGTAACTTTTACTATATAGTTCATAGACCACCGTAAAAATTTCATCACATTTGGACCATAGAAACTGTAACTATAAATTAATTACGGAAAAACATAAATCTAAAGCTAGAGTAAAAAATTTATACTAAAGCATATTATATTATATGTTTGCTGAGTAAATCTATTCATGTGGAGTCCAACAAAATTGGACTTTCTATTTTACGTTTTTACGTGATTTACTATGATTTTTTTTCAACCAAAATAAATGAAAAAAAGGAAAAGGACAAAACCGCCTTTGAAAACCGCTTATAACCAGTTAGAGAGGTAAAACGGACGATTTTAAAAGTTCGGGGAGATGGTTTACCTAGTTTTAGAATTTAGAGAGAAGAAACAGACTTTCGCAAAAGTTGAGTGAGGTAATACAGGCTTTTTCTGTGTATATTATCCCCCAATTACATAATAAATATAGAAATCATTATAAATATAAAAATAAGGCGGCATAAGTATAGCTATAAAACATCGTGAGAGGGGCTAAACAATCAGTTGTTGGCTAGACAGACTCAAATGGAAACAGGAAATCAAAAGAAGAGAGCGTGCGGGGCTTGCAAGCAGACATGCGCAGGGGTGAAGGAGCATTGAAGCTTGTGAAGGATTGTTGAAGGATGGTGGTGAAGCCTCTTCAAATTAGATCTAGACCATTGGTTTGTGATGTGAATGCATAATTTGGTAGGATGTAGAAAATGTTATCTTCGTGGAGGACAATTTTTGTAAGGGCGTGTTTGGCAGAGCTCCTCTTCGGCTCTGCCTCTAGCCCTTCTTAATGTTTTTGTGGAGAAATCATTTTTTATATAAAAAAGCAGAAGAGCCGAAGCTGTTTTGGCGAAACCATTGCCAAACAACAGCTCTAAGTAGACTAAGCATAATTTTAATTGATTATAAGATATAAAGATTTGTTACCGTCGCTAATCTGAATATCCTTAGATATTTTGGGTATCTAAGCTTATTTATTTTCTGTGCCCGGAGACTTGCAATCAATGTCCTCTAGAAGTAACCAGAACGATTGAAAAGAAACAAAACACACGTATTACTATATTATTAAGATTTCTTTTGGAATGTAGGATTGCAAAAGCTCAGGAATAGAAAAAAGATAAGAATTCCATAGAAACTGAGTTATAAAACAGAGGATTGAAAACTATAGAAATATCGTAGAAGATAGGTGTTTGGATACTCATGGGAAATTCATAGAGATAGGAATATTAGGAAGTGCATAATCCAAATTTATTCATTTAGTTAATGGTCTAGAATATCACTTTTCAAACTAAATACTTTAACTCACTTGTTCCAAGGTCTACTAATCATTTACACAAGCAAGAGGGGAAAAATGAGGCTAGAGTGGATGTTTCAATTCCTGTGGAATACGTTCAAGTGACCCATGAAGGAAATTTTTCTCTACCTTTCCTACGGTTCGTTTAGACTTATCAACCGAACCATTCAGCAATGTTTTTATCTAACAATAAATTAATCAACAGTGCTTTCTGCCATAGCTTATCAGCCAAACGAAAAGATTGCTGATTCCTGAGTTTTTCCTTTAGAAATCCTGTGATTCGAAGCCCCCCTAAAATCTGGCTCCGTTGATTGTTCAGGCCTTGTTTAGTTCAACCTAAAAACAAAAAAATTCAAGATTTCTCGTCACATCAAATCTTGCGGCACATGCATGGAACATTAAATATGGATAAAAATAAAAATTAATTGTACAATTTGCCTATAAATCTCGAGACGAATTTTTTAAGCCTAATTACTCCATGATTGGACAATGTTTGTCAAATAAAAATAAAAATGCTGCAGTGTCAAAATCCAAAAACTTTTTGGATCTAAATAAGGCCTCAATTGATCCAGTCCAGTCTAAATTAATGTGTGGTTCAGCTGATTGTTCAATTAATCCAGTGTTAGAATTACATATTGTTTGTGGGTTCTCATCAAAGGAAGCACACAATTTGATATTATTTTAACAATACATGCATCATATGAAAACTAAAGCTATGATATACTGCGAGGAAGGTTTTTTGTGTTTGCACAAAAAAAACTTTCAAGATTGTATTTTTTTTAAAAAACTCGTGCTTTAATTTGACTACTTATTTGCTAGTAGATAATAAAGATACAAATATTTATAACATTCAATATATTCATTAGATAGGCCAAAAACATATTCAAGTAGTTTGCGCTAGAAAAATACATATTTTGGTAGCGCATTTAAAGATATGTTAATATGTCTAGTAGTTTGACTGGGAACCAAATAATATTATATTATAGTTTGACTGGGGTCTTATGTTCTGGCTCCATCTTGGGCTTTAGTGGAGAAGCTGTTGGACTAGGATAGGAGAACTACATTTATAGATAATGATACAAACATCTATAGCACTGTTTGTTTATATTTGATAATTATTATCTAGTCATAAACTAAGCTCAAAAGATTCGTCTCGCAAATTACAAACAAATTATATAATTAATTATTTTTTTAATTTATATTTAGTACTTTAAGTATGTGCCGTAAAATTTAATATAATTGAAAATCTAAAAAAAATAAACTAAACAAGGCCATAGTTAAAAGTTGAGAAGTTTGACTGGGAACAAAATAATATTATATTGTGGGCTGGAGGTACGATCCAGAGAAGTACGACTACTGCTCGCTTGCTAATGACCATGGCGTCGTTGTGTATCGCCGGACTTCTCCTGCTGCTCGCCGCGCACTCCCGCGCCGCCGTCGTCGGGCTCGCCACGCCTGTGGAGTACGAGTACCACAGTTATGCGGTAACTCCTCTGTCTCCGCACGCATATAGCGCCCCGGCGGCTGCCGACGACGACGCTCAGGCGCAGGAGGACGTCGCTGCGTCATCGTCCACTCTGCACATTCGCCTGCTCCACCGCGACAGGTTCGCAGCGAACGCCACCCCAGCCCAGCTCCTGGCGCGCCGCCTGCAGCGGGACGTGCTGAGGGCAGCGTGGATCATCTCGAAAGCTGCTGCGAACGGTACGCCGCCGCCGGTCGCTGGGCTCTCCAGCGCACGCGGGTTCGTGGCGCCGGTGGTGTCCAGGGCGCCGACGAGCGGGGAGTACATCGCCAAGATTGCGGTGGGCACGCCGGGCGTCGAGGCGCTGCTGGCGCTGGACACGGCCAGCGACCTCACGTGGCTGCAGTGCCAGCCATGCAGGCGTTGCTACCCGCAGTCCGGACCCGTGTTCGACCCGCGGCACTCGACGTCATACCGCGAAATGAGTTTCAATGCGGCAGATTGCCAAGCGTTGGGACGATCCGGCGGCGGCGACGCGAAGCGCGGGACGTGCGTCTACACCGTGGGCTACGGGGACGGCTCTACGACGGTGGGAGACTTCATCGAGGAGACGCTGACCTTCGCGGGCGGTGTCCGGCTACCGCGCATATCGATCGGCTGCGGCCATGACAACAAGGGCCTATTCGGGGCGCCGGCGGCGGGGATCCTGGGCCTCGGCCGTGGCCTCATGTCGTTCCCGAACCAGATCGACCACAACGGGACCTTCTCCTACTGCCTGGTCGACTTCCTCTCCGGCCCAGGCTCCCTCTCCTCCACCCTCACCTTTGGTGCCGGCGCCGTGGACACCTCCCCGCCAGTGTCCTTCACCCCCACAGTCCTCAACCTGAACATGCCCACGTTCTACTACGTGCGGCTCACCGGCATCAGCGTGGGCGGCGTGCGCGTGCCGGGCGTCACCGAGCGCGACCTCCAGCTAGACCCGTACACCGGCCGCGGCGGTGTCATTGTGGACTCCGGCACCGCCGTGACGCGGCTTGCCCGCCCCGCGTACACGGCGTTCCGTGATGCCTTCCGTGCCGTGGCAGTGGACCTCGGCCAGGTCTCCATTGGCGGCCCCTCCGGCTTCTTCGATACGTGCTACACCGTGGGTGGCCGGGGCATGAAGAAGGTGCCCACCGTGTCAATGCACTTCGCCGGCAGCGTCGAGGTGAAGCTCCAGCCCAAGAACTACCTCATCCCCGTGGACTCCATGGGCACCGTGTGCTTTGCGTTTGCTGCCACCGGTGACCATAGCGTTTCCATCATCGGCAACATCCAGCAGCAGGGGTTCCGCATCGTGTACGACATCGGTGGCCGTGTTGGATTTGCGCCCAATAGCTGCTGATTATAATTATTCCGACTTCTGGTGAGTTAGAGCATGGGTTGCACAAGTGAAAGTGCTGATAGCACCTA
>Ga0182004_10002279_pt1 | contig 14811 bp, 11 predicted proteins | sample Sormic07211540_1_FD_120479 | JGI IMG/M metagenome (GOLD analysis project Ga0182004, IMG submission 120479) | Endophyte microbial communities from Sorghum bicolor roots, Mead, Nebraska, USA - 072115-40_1 MetaG | ecosystem: Host-associated > Plants > Roots > Unclassified | place: USA: Nebraska...
GTTTGTATTTGACAAATATTGTCCAATCATGGACTAATTAGACTCAAAAGATTCGTCTCGTCAATTTCGACCAAACTGTATAATTAGTTTTTATTTTCGTCTATATTTAATACTCCATGCATGTGTCTAAAGATTCGATGTGACGGGGAATCTAAAAATTTTACAAAATTTTCTGAGAACTAAACAAGGCATAAGTAGTATATAAAGTAGAGACACCTCCAATTTTTCCATATATACACGAGCCATGCTCCTGCATTTCTGCGCATTGAAATACAATTTGTTACTGAACTAGTAGATGGCATAGTGGGTGATGTTGACGACATCCTCGGCCCTAGCCGGCGGATGGGTCTTGTTCCTCACGCGCAGCTGCTGGTACTCCTTATACAGGAACCCCCTGTATCGCGGCGCCTCGCCGATCTTGGCCGTGAACTCCGGCAGCGGTTCGACCCACTTGTCACCGTGCAGGTTGAAGAAGAAGGCGAACGAGTGCCTGTGCGCAGGTTTCCTCACCACCCGGTGCGTCGCGCTCTTCATCTTGTTGTTGCTCAGCACCTACATTTGGGGGAAAAAAAAAGGCAAGATTTTTGTTACGGGCGCACTGCGTATTTGCGTGGAGTTGCTTAATTTATATATCCTGCTCTCCGGCTTCACCTGTATGACATCGCCGATGTTGACGATGATGCTGCCGCAGGCGGGCTCCGCCGGCACCCAGTGGCCGTCGGTGAGGACCTCGAGGCCCCCGACGCCGTCCTGGAAGATGAAGGTGATGCAGTTGCCGTCCTCGTGCTCGCTGATGCCGACGTTCTCCTCCTCCGTCGCCGGGAAGTAGCTCTTTGCCGTCATGTGGTCGAAGCCGCGGTCGTCGTTGTAGTCCTTGAGGAAGCCCGGCGGGAGGCCCATGCACTCGTTGAGGATGTCTTGGATGAGCAACCCCAGCTGGGTGAGCTTGGCATGGCACTCTTCCACGGTCTCTCTGAAGATGTCGGGCCATGTGAGTTTGTGACACATCACGATATTTCTAGTTATGGTACTCATTCTTAAGCTCGGTTGAAAATATTTATTTTGATTAATTTGTTACTAAAAATGAGTTGTGGTTAGACAATTGTTTGTTTGTCTAAAAAGTTGTAACAAACAACTGTTAATCTATCACATATTTACACCGTGCTAAGACAAATATTTGCTTGTCTAAAAAATTGTGGTTGAAAATATTATTCGCTGATTTATTATAACAGAACAATATTGTTCAATGACTGATTGATTTGATAAATAAATTTAAACGACCAGACTCAAAAATACATGAAGCGGTGTGCTGGTTTTTTTTTAATTAGACGTGGGCCTTCGTCTATGGTGTACTTTTTATGCCAGCGCTTTCGTTTGTACGGCCGCTTTCGTGAGCGTGTGGGTGGTGTATGTACCGTTGCAACAACAACTGCATTACCGGCCCCACAGACCACAGCCACCCCTCCCCTCCCTGTCGCAGTCACTCCTCTCATTTGGGATTTAGGCCTTATTTAGTTCTAAAAAGCCAAAAACTTTTTAACATTTCTTATTGCATCGAATCTTACAGTATATGCATAAAGTATTAAATATAGATAAAAATAAAAACTAATTATACAATTTGCCTGTAAATCATGAAACAAATCTTTTAAATCTAATTACTCCATAACTAGATAATATTTATTAAAATAAAAATGAAAGTGTTTCAGTGTCAAAATAATAAAAAAACTTTTCGGATCTAAACTATTAGCTGATCCCTGCAAATGTAAGCGACCTGATTCACTCAAAAAATTGTCTTTAAAAACTTCTCATATACCTATCGCTACTTTTACAAAAATTGTGAAACCTTTCCAAATCGTAGAGAAGTCATATTCTCATATGTTTCCAAAGAGATCCACATAACTTTCACACAATATTTGAGAAAACCTTTTATAGAAAAAAACCTAAAAATTTCAGATACCTTTTATTTTTTGGGAAGCAAGTTATTGGGAAAGGGAAAGCGTAGTGATGTATTAAGAAAGTTGTTCATCTAAAAATCAAAGGATTCAAGAATGTGTAGTGTGGTCAAAATTAACAACCGAAGTTGGATTTGAAAGTATGCGTGCGCACCCTTACAGTTTTTGCGTGGGCTTTGCATTGGGATATCTAAAAGAGGGTCGTGCAAATACTAGGTAACGAAGAGCACTAGTAAATCCTAATCTGTAATTGCTCCGATGTTAATCCACAGCACAAGAAGTCAACAAGGACGACGCGATTTTGCATTCGAAAACTGACCTGAATCCTGCAGGCTCAGCGGGGTACGCGTTGAGCCCGAGCTTGGGATCAAAGACCACCAGGTACTCGTTCTTGTCGGCCGAGTGCGCCGGTTGCCGCCCGTAGCCAGCCGGGAGAGACCGAGGCGCCTTGGACCCCTCGGCCGGCCGGACCTTGGCCTTCTCCTCGTCCGGCAGCGCGAAGAACGCGGCCGACAGCTCCAGCGCGCGCGCCATGAGCTCCACCGGCACGCCGTGGTTGACGGCGCGGAAGAACCCGTGCGTCTGGCATGCCTGGCGCACGGCCTCGGTGGCGCCGGCGGTGCCGCCCTTGCCGTCCTCGGTGAAGAAAGGCGCCAGGTCAACCACGGGGAGCGCGCTGCTAGCCGCCATGTCTGTCGGCTGTCGCCTCTGGTCAGTGCCCCATGACGTGCATATGCTCTGGTAATATGTTCACGGCTCCGCCTCCGCTAGTATTGACATGACTCAAAGGCCTCTTTTGGAGGGACTAAAGTTTAATAAAAACTGTAGTATAACTATAGCAATTAATATCGAATCATGAAATAATTAGACTTCAAAATTTATCTCGTATATTATTCTCTAATTGTGTTTTTAGGTTCATGTATGAGTCTAAACATTTGATGTGATAGAAACTGAAATTTAACATGTGTAACCAAACAGAGCCTAAACTGGCCCCCAATTGAAGTTTCAACCTGAAAACATCCGGTAGAGAAAAACAACGTCCTAAAAAACATAATAAAATCAGAATCTGATTAAATAATCCCAAATCCACTGAATCTGCCAGCCATTCAGCAGTGTTTTTCTCTCATAATAAATCAACGAAAAGTACTTTTAACCATGTCTTATCAGCCAAACTAACAGAGCGGAAATTGGAACCATAGGTATTTGGTTTGAAGGCAAAGTTAGATTAGATGTGACATGATCACATGAGGCGTCGTTTCAGTGACGAGGAGCATGGCGCATCGGAGACCGGCTCCAGTTCCATGAATAGCAATTGAAAGTTTCTGAGACGGATGTTTACTTAACACTATATATAACAGTAAAAGCAATGTACTCCTTGAAGAGCCAAAAGATTTGGAATTAAGAAAATTTGGAATTGAGAAAGTATTTACATCTACCTGATCAAGCAATTTTGCAACCGTTTATTAATGGCTCCCTCACATCCTGGACGCCACGTCGCCACCCTACTTGATTTCCAATGCTCGTTGTTGTTTCATGTGTCTGCTGGAGTCTAGTCGCCTAGGTCTTGTTTGCATTCGCTTAAATCAGCATGCTATTTTTTAGCACTTACTAGCAACCTTTATTATTTATTTAGTATAAACATTCTTTGAATCCACTGTTTACAATTCTTCGTTCCAAGTAGTAACCGGGCCTAGTTGCATAGCAACTTGACTGGCTACAGTAATACATGAGCAGCAACTTGTAATGGTCATTCATCCATATGCACTCCAACCAACTCAAAACAGACCGCATACATGAAGTTTTTTTTTTCCTGGTGCAACAAGATTGCGAGTAGTTAGATATTGATCACAGACTCGATGAATTTCATTGGAACGAGCAGTTAGATAGAGTATTGATCACAGAACAGAATCTCTCTCCAGAGGAAACATATAGCCATACAGGGACTGTCACGTCGAGCAAGAATCCATCATAACTAGCTAACCACTCGCAACTAGCAAGTTCTTACAGGAAAACTGTTTTTGACATGCATAATGACTCATGTCAAATGTTATTTTACCCATTTACAGACCCAGAACTACGTCGATCGATGATAGAAAATAACCACCAAAATTAGCTCATGTAGCCGCACATCTCACTCGGTTTCAGTTGAGAACAAGCTTGGCGACTTGGTGATTATGTCGTTCGCCTCAGGTAGCGGTGAATCCTTTGCATCAGCTGCATAAAGTATCTTCCGGACTGCCTTAGTCATCTGTCACAATGAAGTTTAGGTCAGTGGTATCACCTAAAAAGAATTAAAACGTGAGCAAAGCAATTCAAAATCATTTTGCCACCCCCACATTATTCAGATCCTGAATCATATTTCATACGTGAGATGCAAATGAGATGTTATTCTCACATCAAGGTCCAACCAAAAAAATTGCAAAGACTAGAGTGATTGTGATAGAATTGTTGAAGATTGGTAGACTACATATATGGATAACATAAATTCCCCTTTGTAAAGCTGTGAGAAATATTCAAAAAGGGAACCATAATTGACATTCCTTAAGAAGCTATAAGGGGTCAGTGAACAGGGTTTGTTGGTACCCTAATTTTCAAGAAGCATGAATGTGTATTGTTGGTACCCTACATAAAATACTTGGTCAACCAGATGAAATATTAATCTCTATAAACATAGTAATTGAGAAAATGTTGCTCTAGAACGCAGGTCATAACATCAAACAAGTAAACATGTGCAGACACGTGGATATTTAATAGAATTTATGTTATACCGGTAAATGCTCTAACTCAGGCCGTTGACACAGTATCTCAATATCACGCAACTTTGAGAAGTAGAAGTCCCTTTCTTTTTCAATACTATCAACAGAAACTTTCAGATCTGCAATCTGCAATTCATCAACAAATAAAGCAGACATCAAGTAGCAGCTATGATGAACTCAATGTCACTACCTAACAAGTATGAGATTTCCTCTAACACTACTGCTGTGAACTTAAAAGCTAAATCTATCAACAGAACAAAAGGTAAGGATATGTCCTTTCTTTAATGTGGAGAGTACATAAATTGAATTAGTAACCAGTAGTACACAATACATACCTTCTCAGACAGCTTCTGAATCTGTTCTATGTAATGCTCTTCAGAAAAAGTGTTACATACTTTTCCAACTCCAGGGCCTGTATAATTGGATTAGCATGGAGATATTAATAACAAACAGAAGCATAAAAATTGGTAAACTTCACAACCATCGTTTCAGAGCAATAACAATTGTATTGTGCAGTAGCACTACCTAAAAGGCTGCAAGATACAGCCTCATTATGTAGTTAGACAATCAAAGATCAGATAGACTCCTCACCTCCATCTGCTGAATCAGCACCAGGAAGCCTATTGGCTTGCAATGATTTAGATGTCTTATTGGAGCCCTTTGAGCCACGTTCTTTGCATCCCTTAGACCTCCTTTCTACAGGACTGTAGTTTCTGGAACAAGAACATAGTTTTCTCAATGCCTTGGTCAGTAATAACATTTTATTGCAGTCAAATATAATCAAGATTCAAGGCACATACTCGTTCATGATTCCACCATTCACAGAATCACAATATCTTTTCAACCACTGAAGGAACTCCAAGTTGTCCAATGGCCGTCCTTTAACAAGCTTGTTGACCTCAATATTCTGCAGGGTAAAACCAATCATTAATAAGAGCAAGGAAGAACTTATGTACTGCTAGAAATTATAGCAGAAGAATACATATGAAACTCTCTTGGTGCCATTTGTCATAAAAAGTGTCGTAAATCATTTTGCATACCAATAGCATAAACTTTCTTCTTTCAGGGTGCTTTAGTGTGAGAGAAATTTGGGGATTTGCTAGGAAACGAGCCTGATGTCAAATTCAAGGAAACGGGGCACAAATAACATGTATTTTTCCTCAGGTTTGCAAGGAACGATCTATCTGTTTTTGCTATTCTTTTCTGGGTTAGCGCTTAGTCATAACAATAGCTGATTGATCAATAAATAACTTTGTTTCCGTACCTCTACGTTGCAATGTTAGATTGTATCTGATAGGAAGTACATTTGTTATTGTGACAAAATATCAGCTCAAGTTGCTAATAAAGTCCCAAAAGGCGGCATGTGCTTAGATGAAGTTTAAGAAAGTGCAATTTCATCTTTTCAGGGTATCACATACTACTGCAGAATTACCATATTTTGAATTTTAGAGTGCTTGATGCTAGCTGCTGTTATGGATGCAAAAAGACACATAATTTTGAAAGCAACAAAATGACAAATGAATGCTGAATTTTGGTGTTTTGTTGATGAAGTTCTGTTCTGTTGACACATGGTGGGAAATTCAGGATAGTATGAAAACACATGCTCGATATAATGTCATATCCTTCTATTCAAATGATCTCTAGGGGAGTGATATTTGCATTGTTTCTTATTCAAAGGGAGTGTGTGCAGATGTCCTTGTTTCATGACGTGGATCAATCTGTGGCCTTTATGTTCCTTTTATCTGTGTCATTGTCATACACTTTCCTTATTTCAGGTATCTATTTTTGTCACTAAATGATCGCCTCATGCTTTATCTGAGTTAGACTTCATAGTTTGCACTTGTTATCTTCTTATCTTTAGTTTCTTTATTCTTGTCCTTTCTATTGTATCGCCCCCCGACACGTTAGCATAACCGGAAAGTCGCGCTAGCGTTGATAGCAGTACCTTGCCTATACGCAGCTTGTTGAACACATCCTGAAGAACCTTGTAGTTCTGGATCATATCATACTCTGTCTTCGCATCAAAATTAACCTGCAAACCCGCACACAGACACAGAAGACAGTCGTTACAATCAACTAGGACAACCTACCACCACGGGTCTGCACCCAAAATACAGATCAATCAAGTGTCCGAGTTTGGAAGAATCGTAACCAACCTTATGCATCGGCACCACTCCAGGGTGAACCATATCCATCAGCTGGCACTGCACGGCCCCAGACGCCGCCTGCAGGAAAGCAAGAGCAATCTCCCAGAATCAACACAAAATTCAGCGTCACGTCACACGATCCTCTCGCATTTTCAGACCGTACAACACAATCCTCTCGCACGAATAAAACAGATTACAATCCTCGCGAACAGATCAAAACCCTAAACCTTAACAACCCGACCAAATCGAACCGAACAAGCGAGACCAAAAGGGGGGAGACGAGAGCGGGGCCTGACCTCCTCGACCTTGGCGAGGGAGAGCTGGAGGGTGGCATTGATCCAGTGCAGGATCTCGCCCCTCCCGACGAAGTAGGCGCCGTCCATGATCCCGATGCTCGCCACCGCCGCCGCCATCGCCTGGCCTGGTCTTCCTCCTCTCCTCCCCCACCGCTCGCGAGCTGCGAAACAACTTTTCGAAACGACTCCCACGCGAAACGGCTGAGCCGGAGCTAGGCGTTCGCGATTCGCGTGCGCGTTTTGGAGGCTTGCTCGCGTCGGGTCACCGCGCCTTTAAGTAACCTCACCACGGCCTCCTCTTCCGTTTGAATCGGTCTGGAGCGAGCGACGCCGACGAACGTTGCGGAATGGGGCCGCGGGCGGGGTAGCGTGGTGCGGCGGTGACGGGACCCTCAAAATTCGAAATGGCGACGTGGGCCCGGCCTCTTTTTACTGGCCCCTTCGTCCAGTGCCCCGCCCCCCAGCACGGATCGACACGCCGCTCTCCCGGCTCCCGCTGGCAGGTGGGTCAGCCTCTGAACCGGTGGATCCCACGTGCATTTGGTCATTTATGATGATGCGGGTAGTCTGGTCGCGTTGAGGGGGCCGTGTGATGGGCCTGCATTTATGCTGGTGGGCCGGCCTGCGAGAATGAGGGCTTGGGTGTTATAGGTCCCACTTGGAGATGGACTGTGGACTGGAGTAGTTGTAGTACTGGGCCGTGCATCTCGACGCTGCTGCTGGTCTGGTGTGCGGTGGTGTGTTTTGTGAAATCATGAAAATGTTTGGATCCGAAGCAGTCAGTCAACCTGTACAGTCTTGTACAGAGACGACAGACAAGGACATGTTTATCACTGCACTTGGCGCCACTGTTACACGTACGGCACGTTTTGGCGTACAGTAGCTGGAGTATTACAACAGGCCGACATGACCCGAGGACACGGTGTACAAACGCCACGGCTGCTCGGCATCACTGTTGCCACTCTCTCCTGCATTCATGCCCGCTGCATGACGCGTCTCTTCAATTTCGTTCCTACGACGCCTTTGCGAATCTTGCGATGAACTGATGATGCATCATCCATCATGGGTCACGCCGATACTCGATGTCTCGATCACTATCAGATCAGCAGTAGACTCAATTGCTACTATATAGTAGTATCACTAATTATGTACGAGTATGCCTTTTCTTATTCTTTTTTTTTTGAAAAAAAAAACAGGGAGAACCCCGGCTCATTAGCATTGCTATCAGGATTCAAGACCAAAACTCACGTTCAAACGCTTTGCCCGTTTGCCTTTTCTTCTCCGAGCAATCATACTTTGGTGTGGTGTCCCGTTCCGTTGTGCTGATCAGAGTTTTGAGACGCGATGCTCAAGCAACGCAGTGGCGCAGAGTTGCAGGCAACTGCGCTGCACTGCACACGTGCAAACAATTCCAACAGAATATAACGTACGTAGTACGGAGTACTCCTATTCCTATCCAGTCCAGCACTCACTGCAACAGGTAACGTCGTAGTACATGGGTCACACCGTCACAGGATCACCCAGCAGTAGCTACTGCCGCTGCTTTTCAGTTCTCATCGTGTCTGTCTCGCCGACATGACACGATCGCCGGGCAGCCCAGCCACTCGCGAGCCTGCGAGTCCGTGACCGCGAACCCCTCAAAAAGGCACAAAGCTGCTCCTCGCGCGCGCGGCGCTCCTCGGTGGTTCCTGCGCGGCTGGCGCGGCGATCGTGGGTGGATCCGAGGACGGCGATCGAGCGTGGACAAGCGGCGCGCGCGCGCCAATCCATCAATTCCCTGCTGTCTCGTCGTCCCATCGTCATCGTCCAGACGTCGTCCCGCGCTGCGCCGTGCTCGCATCGCACAGCACGAACGACAGCGAGCACGGTGGTGCACCGGCACGGCAGGCAGGCAGGCAGGCTCTCGCGAGCACGGAACAGGAACAGTGGAACAGAACACAACAGGCGATCTGCGAGCATCCGGCACTGTCGCTCGCCCCAGGCCCAGCGGATTGGACGCACGTCACGCACGCAACGCATCTGGAACAGTCTCGCCCTACAGCGATTGGCAGGCAACCAACCAGCTGCCCTGTAGGAGGACTACGTACTACGACCACTGTCCACTGCCAGGGACTTCTTCGTGACACGCTTTGGTTACCGTGCAAAAAGCTGTTAAATCGCCGGACTTTTATCCTTGATCTGGGGCTCTTGCTCCAGACTCTTCTCTTCGGCCCTTTCTTAACCAGCAATCCAGCTGCATGCATGCATTTGCAAATGGCTGATGACGGAGACGGTCAGATAGCGCAATGATGCTGTCTATCTTAGGGGCTACGATTAGTTTAACGCCGGCGATGCTAGGATCAGGCGATTAATTAGCAATATAGGCACTGCTCACACACAGCTCGGAGCTTTGTTGGCTTTTCCCTGACCTTTTCTGCCCGCCAGGCATATGCGATGCAAGTAGCAGTGGTTGGGATGTTGCATGGAAGCCAGGTACTCTAATCCATTCATTCCAGCTTAATCGTCCTCCACATCGTCGCAGGGGACCAGCTATGAAACATACGGCGCGTACTCTACTCCCACGGGAGGATCATGCCTCCCACGAACCCTAATCATGCACGGGGTTGCCTTAAAGCTATGTACTCTATGCTAGTAGTACAAAAGCAAGGCTGGCCATCCATCCTTCTCGATTCTGCGTCGAGTGAGTCTCTCGGTGTGAAGAGAGCAAGCACGCGGTGGTAAGGCTGGATGGATTACCAAAATGAAATGAAATGGCCTAAAACATTCTGCCACTTGCATTGTGCAGGATTACCCAATGCAACCAAATCAGCGCCTGTCATGTGCATGCCCAACGTACACATGCATTTCATACTCCAAAGTGCACCTGCTTTTTCTACTCTCCTGTTGTACACTATAGGAGTATGGTCGTATGCTTTGCTGCTGCTAGCTTCCAAGCAGATGCACACGGCGACGATCCATCGGGTGGGTTCCGAGAAGTAGGAGTATCCCCAAGCCAGCCAGACGACGAGGAGTAGGAAGGAGTAGCTGAAGCTGATACAGAAAAAACGTTGGAATCGCACGGGGCAGAGAGACGTCAGATGTCCGGCCGCCGAGTCGTTTCGAAAAGGAATTGGTGCGGCACTAGCACGGCTGCACGGGCACGACAACTATCGCATCGTCTGGCTGCTTTTGGTGGCAGCAGACAGACAGGGTGTCGTGTGTCGTCCAGGACGCACACGGGAGCTAGCACCACATCCTTTTTTTAAAAAAACTCCTCTCCTCATCGTCATCGTCATCGACACCCTTCGGTGACCTTGAAAGAGAGAAAGAAAGGAAGGAGCCAGGAAAACAAGCCGGCTTTATCAGCGTATCTGTTCCTCCCTGTAAAGTAAAGCGTGCCCATGAACAGCTCGCAAACATGCGAGGCACTGAAAGCACATAACAAGAGACCACTGTGGAAGCAGTTTCGGTTTACGAGTATTATTATCATACAGTACAGTGTACACTATCGATGTGAGTTGCAATTTTTTTGTAAACCATACAAACGATTATCTGATACTGTGCCGGCAACTCCAATCATTTCTGCAATCTGGCCACTCTGCCAGAACCAACATGCTGCTGGACACAGCAAGGGCGCTTACTGTATTGTTTAACGACTTTGCCCTCGTCTTGTTTACTCCAACTTTTGGTTACTGTGTCAGCTTCTATAAATTTTTTAGATAGTACTTTTAATATCCGTATCATATGATTTATGTCTAGAGTAAGCATATGGAGTATATTAGTCCGTAATAACTAGTAAGGTCGAAGTATTCACTGCAGTTAATCATTCCCGACAGATAAACAAAAAAAACAGAGGGAAGTATTGACTTGAATCCACATTCCGAATTCTGCAAATCTGCCTGGCATTATCACAGTTTTCAGAAACCAACTTTCTTCAAGATTCTTCATGGTGGCAATCATTCTCCTCTGCTCGACGATTTGGACATCTCGAAATAAACTGATTTTTTGAGGGGATTCAACCATCTATTCAAAGTTGCAAGAGCTCTCTTCTTAGTGAACTCAAGTTGGTGCAGCTCAGGGTTAAACGGAGCCTCCAGTACAGTTTTGAATCTTGGGTTCAGAGTTTAGAACTACATCTTTGATGAGATTCTCTATTTTTTTCTCTCCTTCGCTGTACCCTAGCCTTTTTTGCTTGCTTGCTTTCAGATTGTAACCCTCGTTTTCTATTTGAATAAATTATTTTTTCTTGTAGGGGCTTTGCCCCTCCAGTTCTCTCAAAAAAAAAAAGTATTGACTTGGATTGAATGCATCGTAGGCCTTGTTTAGATCTAAAAAGTTTTTGGACTGTAGTATTTTTATTTTTATTCGACAAATATTATCCAATCATGAAGTAACTAGGCTTAAAAAATTCGTCTCGCGATTTATAGGTAATCTGTGTAATTAATTTTTATTTATATATATATTTAATATTTTATACATGTGTCGTAAGGTTTGATGTGACGGAAAATCTTGAAAAATTTTAGATTTTTGAGGTGAACTAAACAAGGCCATAACCGTTGAATTGAGTGATAGCATGGTCAAAATATTCAGGCCGTAGTAAACTGCAGGAATAAACAGACGATCATCCAGTTGGTGATTTGGACAGGCTAGATCAGAAGCGCTGTCAGCACGAGGGAATAATCACGCGCCAGTGCGGAAATGCTAGCGTATCCCATCAACGTCGTGATCGTCAAACCAAATCCCGGAGCCGAGTACGTCGACCGATCCATCCGCTGAAAGATACCGACGCATGGCACGGACAGTCAAAAAGGGTCTCCATCACTAGAGCATAGCACAGCAGCCCCAGCTTACCAGTGTTGTGTCAAATTTTGCTTCCGCGCGGTTCAAAGATCCCACACGGTGAGGAAAGCGGCCGTTCAGTTTGTCGCCGGACGCACGCACAATTCGGTTTATCCTGCCAATGCAAAAGCCAGTGGTAGTACGTGTACTGTATTCGTCTTTTTTTTAAAAAAAAAACTTCTTGTACGAGTAGTAGTCTACAGTATTTTTGAAGGTGCCCTGATCATTCATGCGCTACGGCGTCACATTTCAGTGCCTGTCAAAGTTTGGATTCACACTCTGATTGGGAACTTGTGATTAGCCTAGTGTAAAGAACACTTGCGCCCACGTGGCGCCACCATTATTTTTAGCTCGCGTGCGGACCTGTGGAGGGCACGGCATACTTTCTCTGAGCCGCCATCATCATTCATCAGCTCTAGTCGTCGCTGCCGATCGAGCTCTCGCTTTGTGGTACTGACACCTCCGTTTGCTTTTACATGAGTAACACCTGTGTATGTGTATGTGATCGGTATATTCATCGACAAAACTAAGACTTTGTTTAGTTCATCTCAAAAACTAAAATTTTTTTAAGATTCTCTGTAACATCGAATCTTACGACACATACGTAGAGCACTAAATATAGATAAAAACAAAAACTAATTTTATATTTTTTCTATAAATCGCGAGACGAATCTTTTAAACCTAGTTGCTTTATAATTAAATAATGTTTCTCAAATAAAAATGAAAGTGCTACAGTATCATAATTCAAAAAAAAATTCGAATCTAAACAAGGCCTAACTTTAGCCGGCTAAATTTAGCTGTAACGATTTAGCTAAAACCAACTAACGTTTAACCAAATTTAGCTATTTTAATCTATTTAATCTGATTTTTTTTTTTGAAATAAAGTAGTTGAAGTAGTTGGGTGCATCTAGACAAACCCTGTGTACGTTGGCCGCTTTGGCTCTTGTGATGAAGCTCCATCATCGCGTGGCGTGGCGTCAGTTGCCAGTACCGCGGTGCTGGCTCGGCGGTCACAAGCTCGCATCGTGCCATGGTTTGGTTTGTCACTACTTTGTCGCGTCGGTCCGTAGCCACGTCTGATTTGAGTGGCCGGCGTCACGCACGGTTCCGCGATCCCAAACAACAAAGGCGATTGTGCGCTTCGGACTCGTTTCTACGTTGTTTTATTCGTTTGACTTTATTAGTCGAATCAGCAACTTATTTAATAATATTTTTCTTTAACAAACTAATAAATATTATTTTCTGTCAAAATTTATGAGCCAAAAACAAATAAGACGGAGCCGCGACGAACTGGCCCGTGTCTTAACGAGGGTGCAGAACGGTAGGGTGTACTACGTCGGCCGAGTGTGGCCTCGTTTAGATTAAAAATTTTTTTGATTTTGATATTGTAGTATTTTTATTTTTGTTTGACAAATATTGTTTAATTGTATAGTAATTAGGCTTAAAAGATTCGTCTCGTGATTTAGTTATATTTTTTATTTATATTTAATGTTCCATGCATGTGCAGCAAGAATCGATGTGATGAGAAATCTTGTAAAGTTTTGAGTTTTTGGATGTATTTAAACAACGCCTGTGTACAGTGTACCATCGGCTGAGCGTGTGATTAGATCGGACGAGCCAGATTGATCTCCCGCAGTAACCTAACGGCTCTCTCTCTCTCTCTACGGCCTCTAGTACCTACGGAGTATACGGTGTGCTAGCCTATCTGACGTTCCGGCACATGTGGCGATCAGGGTACGGCAATGGACCTCCCGTTGGGAAATCCCGCAAGGGCAACACACACGGGCACACGGCCCCTGGCGCTGGCTGGCCCGTCCGTCCGGGTCCGCGCCACAGCTGCCTTTTCCGCCGCCCGCCTGCCATGCCGGCCGTTCGCCGAGGCCGAGGCGAGTTAAAACACGCCTGCCGTTGCTGCCGCGCAGCGCAGAGCGTCGGCCGAGCTGCCCACATCAGCTTTGCCATAGGCCAAACGGGACCGGACGGCCAGGAGCGGAGGCCACAGGGGGCCAACCGGCCAGGGCACATGGGCGAGCGCCGTGAACCTGAACCATGAGGAATCACAGCACAGGCAGCGACCTGTGCTGTGCTGTGCTGTGCTGTGCTGCTAGTAGCAGTCTCAGGAATCACGACTCCTGCCTGCCTGTGCTCTCCCCTGGTCCACCGGCTCGCCCCGAGTCGTCCCCTCCTCTCTCTCTCTCTCTCTCCTCTTTATTTTACTACACTGCTCCCCATGCGCTGCCTGCGGGCTGCGGCTGCGCCCCGGCGGTGGCGTCACCGCCAGTGACCCCAAGGCGCCGCTCACTCGCGACTGCGCAGCGGACAGCGGAGGCTCCTGGTCAACTCCTGGGTCGATCACAACTGCCTGGGCCGATTAACGAGGTCGCTCGATTGCTCCTGTCAGCACTCACAATGCAGAGTCTTATTTTGTCTACCTTTTTCTTCAATAAATATGCTGCCACATCAGTAAAATACTATAAATAATATGTAATTAAATGTTTTGGACTCTGTGATAGAGTCTTGCATTGTGAGTGCCCCTCCTTAGCCGTTTTTCCTTCACCAATCAAGTAGGAGTACTGCCAATTTCTACATAGGCCTTGTTTAGTTCTAAAAAATTTTGCAAAATCGACACTGTAGCACTTTCGTTTGTATTTGACAAATATTGTCCAATGTGGCAGAACCTCCTGAATTAAGTGGCCCACATGCACCTATCATTGTCTCAAAGACTTCTGATCGGTTTGCACGAGTTCCAAATGACTCAAGAAGTCTGTCGGGTGTCCTCGGGAAACCCGAATCATCCACGTTTTAACTCATACAGGATCAACATGGAGTTACCACAACATTA